>Ga0214543_1006974_pt1 | contig 19732 bp, 10 predicted proteins | sample CNSS2metaG_FD_160094 | JGI IMG/M metagenome (GOLD analysis project Ga0214543, IMG submission 160094) | Root nodule microbial communities from cowpea collected in UCLA plant growth center, Los Angeles, California, USA - CNSS2 | ecosystem: Host-associated > Plants > Roots > Nodule | place: USA...
GGTGATGTTGTGAGGAGGAATGTGGGTTGTGGGAAGATATTGTGGGTTGTAGGGTGGGATATGTGTGGTATGGAGGGCGGTGGGTATGTTGTAGGGGATGTGGGTGGTGGGGATGGTGGGGGCGGGAGTTGGGGGTGCGGTGAGCCCCGGTTGACCGGATGGAAAGTGATGGGGATGGGTAGAGGTAACGGGTGTCTGTGGGGTGGTGGTGAAGGTGTGGGGGGTGGGATTGTATTCACTTTCTTCCTCTGTAGGCTGGAAAGCCGGAGACTTCACAGCTTCAGAGGTTTCTTTGGCTTTTCCCTTCAGGTTGGGATCCGCCTCGATCCTTCGCTTGAGGCGAGAGTTCTCTTGTCTCAGCGCCTCCATTTCTTCAGCACTGCGCTTCTTCAAGTCTGCGAGTTCTTGTTGCATCTTTGCTTGGCCGTCTAGGATGGCGGCCAAGTCAGGGGTGATGCTGGGAGGTCCAGAGGGACCAACATCCGCTTGCTTTTTCGCTCCAGCTCTGTTGCGGGTAAAAACCATCTTCAGAGAAAAAACGGGTACTAAAGGTGTTCGTCTTGTGCCCCACGGTGGGCGCCAATTGTTCCTGCAGAGAACAAATAAGATAGATTAGGCACAAGCGTCACCTTACCATGTAGTCCGCTATCTCCTCAGTTGGTCTCTTCCCGGTCGATACATGTTAGCTTGGACCCAGGAGGGGTTACCTGCAGAAGAGTCTCCGAAGCTCAAGTAAGTCAAAGTTCTCCTAAAGTCAAATCAGTGATATATGAATGCGTACCTTTAAATGATGGGGTCCACGCGTATTTATAGAGCATTAATGACGTTTGACCATTTCATGGGCTGGGCCTTGACTTGGGCCCTACGTGGGGCTTGCGAGTGGGCTAGGGCCCAAACCCAGGCCCTTAAGGTTCATTGGAAGTGGACGTCTCCATTATGTTGAGTTCGTTAGAGTGGTCGGCCTAGGTTCTAAACTTAGCAGATATTGTGGAGTGGTCGGTCTAGGCCGGCTATTTGTCTTGATGGCTTACGTTGGTGTAGGTTAGGCTAAGCCGGACTAGGCTGGATACTTGGCTGCCTTGATATGCATATTGTTTACTTGTTTGGTCTAGCTTGGTTAGGTGTGGTACAACTAGTTTTAATAATCATTATTCTGTCCAATACAAAGTTTGAACTTTTTGAAGATTTATGTATGTACCTATTATACACATCCATACATATTTCATTGTCCAGAAAGTCATTATAATCTACAATATAGAATCGATACAATTTTATTAAATTGAAAATTGGATTTGAAAAAGAAAAGAATGCAATATAATAATTAACAAATAATTAGTGTAAGATTAATTTGTACACCTCTTATTAAAGATTTTCAAATATTTCAGTGTAAATCACATTTGTAGTTATAGTGGTTACATCTCCATCTTCATTCAAAATTATTATTTTCAATCATTTTTTTTTTGTTTTTACTCTAGAAATTGCTACATATAGTTGTCCATGAATGAATACGGAGCGAGGAATATAAAGTCCAACTTTAGAAAGAGTTTGCCCTTGACTTTTGTTTGTTGTCATGTCAAAGCATAGACATATAGAAATGTCTCCTTTGAAACTTGAAAGGCATGCTGGAATAAGGAGTCAAGTTTATTATTGGTATGGATATTTTATTACCAACATTTTTGCTTGTTATTACTGTAGTAGAAATAACATTATTTTATCACCAACTTTATACGTTTTCTTGATTAATGTTTCTTAAAAGCATGATAGGTACACCAACTTTCAATTTAATACTATGATGGGAAACCCCTGAGCATTTAAATATCATTGAGAAACCATAAAGTAAACCACTCACATTGAATTTCTTGATTTTCATCATCTGGAATTAAAAGAATTGGTGCTATACAAATGTTGCCTTCACCATTTTCACTCAAATCAATACGTCCATTTCTAATTTTTAGATTTCAATGAGTAAATTCTTTTATGGTTCTTGCACTTTAATTTAAAATTTTAGTCTTAATCTCATGTTTTCTGAAAGATTTAGAACTGTGCAATGTTGTCACAAATCAAAGTAGTTTATTGATGTCTTCACAATATCAAATCTTGATCCCTTTTTAACAATAGACAAAATTTGTCTAAAATCACCTCCCAACACAACAATCCACCAAAGGGTAACATTATCTTCATTTTTATCTCTCATAATATCTCTCAAGGTTTTATCAAAAGCTTCAAAACATAACTTGTTCATCATAGTTGCTTCCTCCCATATAATCAGTTTTGTTTCCCTGCAATATATTTATTATATTAACTAGCATAAACACAGACGCGATAGTGCCTATGTATACACATTTTTTAAATATGCGTGATAATATATTAGTAGGTTATATTGTAAAGCCAATTTATTTCTCTGCCCTAATAACTAAGGGACTGCCCCAATCTGTTGGGCCTAAGGCCAGCCCAAGAAGTTCCCAAAACACCTAAACCTAAACCTAACGCCTCATTCTGCTAATTTTCAGAGAAGATTGTTCCCCTACCCCCACTTGCAGCTGAATGTAGAGCTCTGCTAGGGCATTCTCCGAGCAACCGTTGTTTCACTCTAAGGTCTCATTCGGGTAAGTTGAACTTAGACTTTACCCTTCTCTTTCCATTCCCGTGCCTTGGTCTCTGTTGGGTTGAATCTAAAATAGTAGGCATAGTAATACATCTATTTTCCAGTTTTACTGCGCTGGTTTGGGTCGCTGTACCTTCCCCTTCCCAGTGAACTTCAATGCTCCTATTCAAGGTAAGGGAAGCTAGACTTCATGCTTTTGATTCACTGTTTGGTGTGCTTTGGTCCTGTTTCGTGTTTTGGTGATAGTATGTTGTTTCTGGTGGTAGGAAAATGCTTTGGGTGTTGTTGTGAGCGAGTCCCTGTTTGAATATGCGTGGTTCAGTGGTGAGTATTGATATACTCGCCCAGGCGAGCTCATCTCGCCCAGGCGAGAATAATAGGAACTCGCCCAGTTTTTCTACTCGAGCGCTCGCCCAGACGAGGGGCTGTGTTTTGAGCGACGAACTGTCTCGCTCAAGCGAGACAATCTCGCCTAAGCGAGAGCTCGCGAAATTCTCCAGGAGCCATTGTTGCAGTCTCGCCTAAGCGAGAGTCTGCTGCTTGAGCGAGAGCACTCTTCTTGCCTGAGCGAGGACTCCAGCTTGAGCGAGACCTCTTTTGGGTTTTTGCTATGCTTTGTTTCATGAATGTTGATGGTTGTTTGATTGGCTGGTTCATTGACTTATTATGTACAAAGGGGGTGGATATGCATGTACTATGTATGTATGGGGGAGAATAAATGAATTGGAAATGAGCTTGGCATGAGATATATTTGATGGTTGATCACTCATACTAAATGACATGTTAATAGTATGCATAGGAACTTCATGATTAATTGATAATGCATGAGTAAGGTTTATGTAGGACATAATTCCATGACCCTTGTAGCTGGGCTCGTGGTGGTGCCTCATCTTATGGACGTAATTCCGTGGACCCTTCTAAGGGGAGTCCTCGGTGGTGCCTCAGCGATAGGACCTAATTCCATGAACCTCGAGGTGAGGGTTCATGGTGGTGCCTCGAGACCAGGACGTAATTCCACGAGGGTAACATGGTGGTGCCTCAAGGCCAGGATGTAATTCCACAAAGGCCACGCGGTGGTGCCTCTTGTAAGGGTATAATTCCGCGAAGGCGTCGCGGTGACGCCTTACTGCTAGGACGTAATTCCACTGCCTCGTGGTGGTGCCTCATTGAGCGTATCCAGATAGTCAAGTTTTGGTGTCTTATATGGTTTGGTGCCTCATATATGGATGTCTGCCATTTATGCCTGAATATGAAATTGTATGTTGAGTGTATCATATGATTGTGTGTGGTTTCTTCCTTTGCGATGATCATCAACCTTGTTGATATGAGCAGATGTGAGAACTTCTAGCAGTGGTAATAATAGAGATGCTACGGTTTGATGATATCTTGGACGACTATCAGGCTCATTATGGGGGCCTCAGCGTTGGAGTTTAGTAGTAGTAGTAGTTTCTCTCGCTCTTGGCGAGTTTCTGTATCTCGTTTAGGCCTATAGAGCCTCTTCCTTTTGTTATGGATATGTTGGGGTACTGTGTACGTCATATTCTGTCTTTCCGCACTCTCTGGATATTTAATATATGTGGCGTTCATTTAAATTGATTTATCTATTTAATTGGGATGTTACATATATTATAATGTTATTAAGTTAATATATAAAATAAAATTATATTTATTAAAAATAAAATTATATTGTAACGGTCAATTTTAAAAAATTTAATAAATAATTATATTTTAAAGGTTAAAATTGGAATTTTGAAATGTAGACACAAAAGAGGGAATCCTCTTTATATATTATTATAAATTTAATTTTATAAACATATAATTATAGTTTAAAATAAATATTTAATTTTGTAAAATTTAACAATAATAGTTTGACTTTTTTTTATAGTAAAAATATATATTTAAGTTATTTATAAATATATTTTTAAAAAAATATATTATATATTATTTAAAAAAATATATATTAAGATTGAGTTAATTAAAATTAGGATTTCGATTTTAACTTTAAATGAAACATTAGTTAGACAATGTAATGTTCCAATTAAATAGATACAATCAATTTAATAAAACGCCACATATATATAAATATCCAGAAAGTATGGAAATTTGGGATATGATGTACACAGTACCCAAACATATTCATAACAAAAGGAAGAGGCTCCACATGGCCTAAAACAAGGTACATAGTCTCCTCAAGAGCGAGAGAAACTTAAACTACTAAAACTCCAATAGCTGTGGGCCACCAAAGTGAGTCCGATACTCATCCAAGATTCATCAAGTTGCGACATCTCTATTATGGTTACCAATGCCAGAGGTTCTCACATCTGCTCACATCAATAAGATTCATGATCATCGCAAAGGAGGAAACCACACACAATCATACAAACAAGCAAAGGGTAAGCTAGTGAAAAAGTCCTCATATCATACACTCAACATACAATTACATATTCAAGCATAAATAATGGGAAACCACACATGATATACCCAACCATTCAAAACTTCAAGACTAGACTATCCGTATATGCATAATGAGGTACCACCACGAGACAATGAAATTATGTCCTAGCAGTAAGACATCACCACGAGGCCTTCGCGGAATTACACCCTTACATGAGGCACCACCACGTGGCCTTCGTGGAATTACGTCCTGGCCTTGAGGCACCACCACGTTACCCTCGTGGAATTACATCCTGATCTTGAGGCACCACCATGAACTCTCACCTCGAGGTTCATGGAATTAGGTCCAATATTTGAGGCACCATCGTGGACTCCCCCTAGAAGGGCCCACAAAATTATGTCCATATGATGAGGCACCACCACGAGCCCCCGCTACAAAGGTCATGGGATTACGTCCTACACAAACCTTACTCATACATTATCAACCAATCATGAAGTTCCTATGCATACCATTAACATGTCATTTAGTATAAATGACCAACCATCAACCATATCTCATGCCAAGCTCATTACCAATTCATTAGTTCCCACCCATAACATACATAGTACATGCATATCCACCCCCTTTATATAATAAATCAGTGAACCAGCCAATCAAACAACCAATAACATTCACGAAACGAAGCACAACAAGAACCCAAGCTAGGTCTCGCTCAAGCTAGGAGCCCTCACTCAGGCGAAAGGAGTGCTCTCGCTCAATCTGCAGACTCTCGCTTAGGCGAGACTGCAACAGTGGCCCTAGAGGATTTCGCGAGCTCTCGCTTAGGCGAGGCTGTCTCGCCTGAGCGAGACAGTTTGTCGCTTAAAAACACAACCCCTCGCTTGGGCGAGCGCTCGAGCAGAAAACTGGGCAAGTTCCTACTATTCTCGCCTAGGCGAGACGAGCTCGCTTGGGCAAGAATATCAGTTCTCTCCCACTGTTCCACGCGTGTTCAACCAGGAACTCATTCACAACAACACCCAATGCATTTTCACAGTATCATAAGCAATACACTATCACCAGAAACATGAAACAGAACCTAAAGCATACAAAAAGGGAATTAAAACATGAATCCTAACTTCCCTTACCTGGAACTGGCTAGAAAGAGGGTTCAACTCCAACAGCGGGACACAACAGTTCCAGGAACGGATGAGCGAGCTGGAACAGAAAAGTGGAACGAGTCTTAACACAAGCTCACAACGAAACCCTAGCTAGAAAAGTGAACAACGAACGGAAAAGGGATGTATGAGTCGTAGAGTACTTACACGAATCAAGAAGATGAACTGAGCTCACTGGATCGAGATTGGGGTTAAACCCTAGCAGAGCTCTAGGGAAGAAGTTAGGGACTTGACGGCTACGTTTTCTGTGGAATGAAGTGAATGGATTAGACTAGGGCAGACTTAGGATCTGGTTTCCTTTTTGGGCCAGCCCTAGGCCCAACCAACCTTGGGGCAACCCTTAAGGATTTAGGTAGAAAATAAATGGGCCTTACAGACAATGTTAAAAAAGTAAATAATAGACTATAATAATATAATGAATGATATAAAAATTGTTGAATAAATATCGTAAAGTACAAATATTATAAAAGTAATGTGAAAAGTATTCCATATAAAACTACATAAGATATGTTATTTATAAAAATGTAAAAATAAAAAGGTTAGACAATGCAGGAAAAAATAAATAAAGGGTCTATAAGAACAAATAATAACAAATATAAAAAATAAATTCTATAAAAATACAATGATCGGATATCTGGTTGACGTGTCTAAGTTGTGGTGTTTTAGCACAAATTTATATTTCAAACTCCTATTTATAGTGTGTGTCTTAAAGTAATATAAATAGTTTAATAATTGAATTTACAATATTACGTTATTATCAACTTTTAAGGTATAATTTGAATTATTATTAAATCTTTTAGAAACAGGTTTAATGTAATGTAGCGTGTTAAGTTTAAAATATATTAAATAAATAAATAATTTTTGTGTGAAAAACATTATATATTGTCATTAATAAACATGTATGTGCAGATTGAATTATCATTGATTTGTGTTTAGATAAAGATTGAATTGCGGTATATGTGTATGAAGTATATGTATTTAAGAATATTGTTTGTATAATGATTACAGTTTTGAGAATGCAGTGGTTGTTCCTAACGATGCTGCTAGACGAATTTGGATCGGGTCGGAACAATTATAAAAGAAGTGATCAAAAGGGGATAATGTCTTTACACAAATATAAGGTTTATGTTGGTTTATCAACAAGCTAAATTGCAAAAGAACATTGGAGTAGTTTATTAACAAGCTAAATTTTAAGTTTTTTTTTTTTTTACTTGAGATAATATTGTTAGTTTGCTCTTGAGAAAAAGTTCTTTCTTCTTCAAGATAATTTCTATTTATCTAGGTCTTGAAAGATTGTTGTTGCAAGTTGTTTTCTATCTCTTATGAGTTTTGAGAAGATCTACATTTGTCAAGTTGCATGTGATATTGTAAATGATAATGATTGTAATAAATGTTTTTTATGCAACATGCAGAGATGAAATATAATATGTTGAGTTTCCTACTCTCCATAACTCAATAGGTCTTTGATATCGTTGTCGTTGACGCGATCAAATTTCCATTACTTAATTTTAGCAACTTCAGTATTGCCAAATTAATAGTTAATAAACTAGTTAGGGTTAAGATAACCCTGAGTCGTCTCTCAATGAATACGAAATTGATTTCAAATATGACTCTTATAAAAATGCAATTAAAACTAGTAAATATGAAAATATGGGGTTTTGATAAGCAAAGAATAAATGACACACAAATAAAAGATTGTAAACACAATAATAGTAAATAGGTCAATTCCATTTCTCTTTCAAAATAAGATTCATCATTGGTTTTCTAAAGATTATTGTTATTGACTTCTTGTTTAAGATTTCAAATTAATCAATGTAACTTTTTAATTAATTTGTTGACGTCCTTACTTTTAACCAAAATAATTTCTCAATTAAAAGCAAGAACTTTGTAGATTAGTCCTAGTAAATTTAACTAAAGTAACTTCTCAATTAAACATTACTAGTCTTAATCATGTCTATTCTTTTAGACTTTTATATCTAGTAAAAAGTTAATTAATCAAAGTAACTTCTTAATTAATTTAATCTAAGTTTCTATCTCTAATCAAAATATCTTCTCAATTATTAGCAAAAACTCATGCAATCATTTGAAAGTTTCTAAAAATTAATCAAAGTAACTTCTTAATTAAAATTTAAAAACCCTTAGATTCATATGATTGTTATGTTATTTAGATTTAACACTATGCTAACTTGATATAATGTAAAATTCATTACTTTAACAAGATTAAGAACTAAAAGACATAGATGAAAAATAAATCTCAACAAGAATCAAAAGAACAAATAAATTAATTCATCTAACATCAGAATCCAGTTAAGAAATTACAGTGGAATCAATTCTAAAAGCTTAGCCCTTTATGGCTTGGATGAAATAGATGATAATATGATGAAGGAAAGAAAATGAAAGGAAGATAGATATATGTGGTTGATGACGGTATCTCCAAAACCAGAGAGTTGCTAAGTGTCCTTCTTCTGCTCCCTTAGGCCTCTTTATATAGGCTTCAATTGGACTTGGACTTTATCTTTCGGTTGCTAAAATATTTTATCTTTATTTAATTAAGGCTTAAATATACATTTGATCCCTATTTTTGTTGATTTTATTCAATTTGGTCCCTATTTTCGTTTTATGTTCAATTAGATTCTCATTTTCGTCAAATTGTGGTCAATTTGATCCTTTTCACTAACGGTGTTTAAATAGTTAGCGTTTTTGAACAGTACATGCCACGTGTCAACTCTTGGTTTTTTTGATTTTTTTTGATTTTTTTAAATTTTTTAAAATTTTTTTAATTTCAAAAAAAGTGTCCACGTGTCAAGTCACAATTGTGCCACATGTCAATGGTAGTACCACGTGTCAGTTTGTAGTTTTATTATTTAGGTTTAATTATGCCTTTGGTCCCCATTTTGGAGTCAAAATCTCAAAATGGTACCCAAATTTTTAAAAGTCTCAAAATGGTCCCCTTTTTTGTTAAAATGTTTTACGTTTGCCCTTTCCGTTAAGTCAAGGTTGATGCTGTTAGAGAGAGTGTCACATGTGAGTTCCTCGATTTTTTGAATTTTTTTATTTTTTTTTTGAGTTTTTTTTTATTTTCTATTTTTTTTTTGAATTTTTTAAAAAATCAAAAAATTGTCACGTGTCAAGCTGTCATCGTGCCACGTGGCAGTGACATAGTGACGTGGCAGTGACAGTGACACGTGTCAGTATTATGCCAGGTGTCATTTCCTTACTCTCAATTTGGTCCCTTTATTTTAATTTGTCTCAATTTAGTCCCAATTTTTGTAAAAATTAGCAATTTTGTCCCTCTCCAAATGGAAATCAAATTTACTTTTATATAAATGTTATACAAATATTTTTATTAAATTTGATATTTTTATTCAAACTGATATTTTTATTATATATTTTTAACATAGCTAAGTTTATTTAAAATTATGTTTCACATTTAACTTTACTTAAAATTGTTTTCAAATTTTAAATTTATATGTGTTTTATTGTTACATGAACTAGTTAATTTATGAATTTTTTTCCATCAACATTATTTTCTATTAACAACTTTTAAACCATTTATATGTGTTTTAAATTTATATGTGTTTTATTGTTACATAATTTGTATAAAAGATATTAAATTTAGTGTTAATTTGAAAGGGACAAAATTGATTTATTTTAACAAAAATTAGGACTAAATTGAACAAAAATAACGAATATAGGAACTAAATTGAACAAAAAAATAATACTACCACAAACTGACACGTGGCACTAGCATTAACACGTGGCACAATTGTGATTTGACACGTGGACCATTTTTTTGAAATTAAAAAATTTTAAAATAATTAAAAAAAATCAAAAAACTAGGAGTTGACACGTGGCATGTACTGTTAAAAAACGTTAACTATTTAAACACAGTTAGTGAAAAGGACCAAATTGACCACAATTTAACGAAAATGAGGACCTAATTGAACATAAAACGAAAATAGGGACCAAATTGAATAAAATCAAGAAAAATAAGGACCAAATGTATATTTAAGCCTTTAATTAATTATCAACTTAACTTCTATCCAATTTCCAATTCTGCCCCTCTTATTTGAACGTTTTTGCAGTTTTGACCGGAGTTTGACCAAAGTTGACTGCTTCATTGACCAATTGACCAGATTTGACCAGTTGACTGCCCTACCTCCACATGGATTGCGGCTGCTGGTTCCGGTGCGATTTCCGCTGCTGCGCAGACAGGTGCGATGGCTCGGTGTTGTGTAGGTGCCCGGTGGTAGAGCGTGGACTGCTGGTGTTGAAGCTACACGAATCTGTGGTGATGCTGCACTGTTGCAATGGAGATGCTCATCAATGGTGTTTTGTTGTAGATTGAAGGCTCGAACAGGTGCAGGGATGTTGGTTGAAGATGATGGAAGCCTGTAGGTTGCAGGCGCTGCTACTGGTGCGAGGTGAAGCGAGCTTCCATGGTGGTGGTGGCTGCCAGCGGTGCGTGAGGCTGCTATTTTAGTGGCTATCATGGTGCATCTGTTGCAGGTTGGTGGCATAGTGATGAAGATGGCTCGCGTTTCGTGAGAATCTACTGGTGCGTGTTGGTTCCAGCGATGGTGATACGTTGTTCTGGTTCGCTGCTGCAATGGAGAAGATGGAGATCTGTTCTGTAGCTGCAATGGAAGATGGAGAGCGGTGCAGATCTCGCTGCTGCAGTTGTGGTGGCTGCGGGATGAAGATGACTCATGCTCCCATGGTGGTGTTTGCGGCTGGTTCGTTGCAGGTGGCGTAGCTCGTGTGGACGACGCGGTGAACTCCAACGAGTTGACAATGAGCGTTGGCGGCTATAGGAGATGATGAAAATTAGGTTTCTATTTTTGGAGATGGAAGAAGATGATGACGTGGCACGCCCTGATTGGTTCATATGCATGTACAAGGATTATGCCCTCATGGCTTCATCTGGTTGGTCAACTAAATTAGTGGAGGATTGTCACATGACAGCATCAGAGTAAATGGAGTTTAAGTGGTAGGAGGGGTGCAACTTAGTAAAACCTGGGGGTGCAGAACAAGTTTTTGTGGTCCACTTGCAAGAGGAGTGTGTAAATAAAAACTGGGTGTGCATTTAGCTCCTAACTAATTCTTTTCCAGAATTTTCTGATGTTGAACTTACTTTGTACTTTAAATATTTCAAATCCACACTTTTAATGACCAAAATTAAACTTCAGCTACATTAACAAACGTCAGAATATCCAATAATATTTTATGCAACTAAAATAAATTTTTATGCCATTTTTACCTTACACAATAATCACAAATCCTAATAAATCAATCATTAAGCACAAAAATTCTATTAAATCCCCAAATATAAATATTAAATGAGGACAAAAGTTTGAACTCATTAGTCTTTCCTTTAAGATATCCTAATTTAATTGTTTTATACATAGTAGGCCATGCTTCTTGTTTTTTTTTTTATTAGAAGTGCTTAAGAGTTGAATTTGAATTTAACATAGTTCTAGCATTTTTTTTATAATAATCAATGATATCATATAACTAAAAATATCGGAGATCCAAAAAATTATTTATAAAGTTATAACGAAAATCATAAGGAGTTACAACGAAAACATTGTTGTATGAATATAGATAATTTAGAAAAATGGTGAGCAGGAGAGGTGAGTGGTTATATTGAATGGTGGTGAGGGGTAATAATAAGCATTGAGGTCAATGCAATTAGCACCATGAGCCTGAAGAGAGAGGTGTTGATAGTGTGTGAAAGTATTAGGTTAAATTACAATATTTTTGTTGGGTCAAATATGGTCCAATTTACAACAAAAACATCATTTGCACTTTTAACCCAACAAAAAACAAAGAAAAGAGATAACTCGTGTTTTATTATAATATTTTTGTCGGGCCTATGACCTAATTTTCAACAAAATTATCATTTGGGCTATCAACCTATAAGAAAACAAAGAAAAGAAATAATTAGGGTTTCTTCCCTGTGTTGCTACCCTACGCAAAAAAGTAGATTGCCTCTACAAATGGAGTTTTCTTTTCCTGCGTCGCTTTTTTCGCCTCTGTTTTGCTTCAGCAAACCGTGATGCAAAAAATTGCAGTAATGAAAAACCCGCATTGCCACATCCATGTTATGGCGGTTGTAGAAAACAAAGAAATATATGAAGAAGGGGATTATATAGTTTTGACTATATATAAAATGTTACAAGTTATATATACACACAAAGCTAACCCAAAAAGCCACAAGTAAATGGGATTAAAACATGGGTCTATACTAACATCCCCTCAAACTCACAATGTTTCAATATGTTTGGTTTGCTCATGAAAAATAGAGTTGGGAGCAATATGAATAACACTTTTATTGTCATAATGTAGAGGTGTAGGATATTTCAAATAGACACCTTTATCTACAAGTAACCAACGAAACCAAATATTCTTATAGGTGGTCAAAGGCATGGCGTGATACTCAACTTCTATATGGACAATCAAGATGTAACATCTTGTTTCTTACTTTTTCATGATATAAGTGAATCACCAAGAAAAATACACCACCCAGTAGTGGATTTTGTGATCATTAGGATCACCATTCCAATCTACATCATAATACGCACGCAAGTCTAAAGACAATGTAGAAGAAAGCAAAAGAGACTGAAACTGAGTACCTCGAAGATACTTGAGAATATGAAGAATAACACCCCAATGAACTGTTGTGGGAGCTTAAACAAATTGTGATGAATCCAACCTAAGGCTTATAGCTCGGGCCAATGCCTAGGCCCAATTTTCATGGTCACATGCATCTCAAGCTCAAAGCCCATGAAGAGGCCCAATAACAAGGAGCATTCTAAAGAAGATCCAAATGGGCTTTCCTCAAAATGACCACACTTTTCATGGGCTTCAATTACTCTTTTCATGGGCCAAAGAAGATGTAAAGATATGAAGAGATTGCATGATTGAGCATTAAAGTAGCCTTTTAAATTGGTTTCATTGTTTAGGCCTTGCTTTCATAAATAGTAGGCTAAATAAACTTGACCATTGGATTTTAATTGGGCTAATCCAAGCCCAATAGGAAGCATAAGTCGAGACACTCCATTCACCACAAGGAGTGCTAAGGAGTGCCATGACACTTGTCACGCATCCAACCTATCATGTGCATCCAAGGGCCAAGAAAGAGACTTCTTGTCCAAGATTATATTGCATTTCAAACACAATTTCATGTGCATGTGCATTAGTGCCCTTCTCTTCTATAAAAGGGAGTCCTATCGCACTTTGTAGAGTTTACTCTTGAAATTTCTAATAGAATGATTGTGTTGAGATCACTTCACTCTTCTATTATTTTGAGAGCACCTAAGCTAGAGGTTTACAACATTTCCTCTAGTCACCTTCCACTAGCCTAGCTTCTAGTCTAGTTCTCCTTTCACCACTTCAAATTCCATTGCTAGAAGAGCTTAAAACACTTGTCTCCATGCCATTTTTCGCTACCTATGGAGTTTCTACTAGCCACCACACGTTAGAGCTCCATCAAATTGGTATCAAGAGCCACTACTAGAAAAACGTTAATTACCGACGGATATATTTCGACAAATACAAATTCGTCGGTAATTGATAATTACCGACGGAATTTCCGACGGATATTAATGTTGAACTTACCGACGGACGTATTCCGTCGGTAAAGTAGACAATTAAATTGTTGGATGTGTTTACCGACGGATTTATCGACGGATGTTCATTTGGTAATTTACCGACAGATCTGAGCCGTCGGTAATATCCTTTTTAAGTGCACCGACGGATCTGCGTCGTCGGTAATGTAGTCGATGAAATCAGAATTAAGAATTGGGATTCCCTCTTTCCCGTTTTCATTTCCCACTTCTCGTATCAGTTCTCCCTTCTCTTCTCTGCTCTCTTCTTTGCCGGTCCACTGCCCCCCACTGTGCCAATCAATGACCTTGCCATCTCCACTGCCCAGTGAGTCTGATCGGAGTCGTGGTTCGTCGCCTGTCGTGAGGTTCGTCGCCTGAGTCTCGCTGCGGGAGCTCGTCGTCGTGGGTAGCGGAAGTTTCAGTTCTGTCGTGGAGGGACGCCGCCGTGTGTAGTGGAAGCACCGGCCATCAGAGGTCTTCCTGTGTCAGTGCCACTCCGTCGAGGTGGAGAGGTACGAATTTCTTCGGTTTACCGAAACAATGTGCGTTTTGGTGGTTGTCAGAGTATTAGGAGAATGATATCTTTGTGCTTCAATTTACCCAAACAATTGCATCCCTTGATTTTGTGATTCTGTGGTATTAGGAGAATGATGTTTTGTGCTTTCGTGATTTTGTTTGATTCTGACATATCGTTCCTTGTCTCCCAATACAACAAATAAAGCTAATAACTTTCGTGATTTCCCTTTTTAGCAGCAATATTATATTTAGGAATTGATAAATGAGATTTTGATCATAAATATCATACTTTTAGAGATATAGAAATGTTTATAAGCATCTACCTCCTCTAATATTAGAAGCTTTTGGTATGTCCTTAACATTGTACCAAATGATTAAAGGTTCAATGCTTGCAATTCCCATTGTTTAACCCGAGCAGACAACTTTGTCCTTGTATCTGATTTTGACCTTAGTTTTCATCATTCACATATCACTTACAATGTGTTTGTTCCATTGCTTCATATTTCCTTTGTTGATTTGGGATGTCTTAGCTCATTTTGACAATTTGTAGTTCATTTTGGAGGCTTTAACTAGGCAGATTTTAATTCCCATGTTAATCTTGATTTGTGATTTGTTCTCCACCTTAATTTGACTCATTAGAAGTTGTCCAAGTAGTTTTATAACATTTTTATGTAGTAGTTATCCCTAGTTCTAAATTTTTACAGTTTTAGTGTACTTTAGTTGTACTTTAAGGTCTTAGGTAGCTACATTTTCAATTCTAGTTAGTTTCCTCAGTGAAAGCTGTTTTGTAGTCATCTTTTGCCAATAGAAACTTGTTAGGATAGTTGGATTACAATTGCATAGGTTAGCTTAGTACATGCATATGCATTTGGGTTAATTTTATAGACTAGTCTTGGTTTTAGGTAGTGATTTTTGGTAAATCATTTAGGAGATAGTTTGTGACTTAGGATTAAGTTTTCTTAAGTCATTTGAACCTTGTCTAGGTAGTTTAGTGGTAGTTCTAGCCATGCTTTAGCATAAACTTAGTTTTAGCCTAGCTTTAGTGTGTTTTTAGAGGTTTTAGGCAGTGAAATTGTGAGTTTTAGGTAGGATTTCAATGTTGAGTAGTTCCTTGGTGTTGTTTATACCAATTTCGCATCATAGATTTCACATTAGAGGAAAATGGGAAAAAGTCAACTCTTGGTCAACTTTTCATCTTTTCAGCCAAGTTACTACATTCTTTCTTTTTTTTTGTTAGTTTTTCTGTCCTTAGTTTACTTTTTCTGCATAAAAATAGGCCACACAACTTAGTCACACTAATTCAATGAAAAAATAATTAAGTTAGGTATTTAACTAGACTAGAGATTCATAAACTAGACATACAAGTAAGTCTCCACATCAGTTTTCGTTTTCCTTGATATTGCTCACTTTTAGCTTAGTTTTCATCTTTCATATACTGAATACATTGTTTTTGTATCATTCCTCAACATTTCCTTTGGTGATGACCAATTTGTAGTTGATTTTGTGGGTTTTCACTAGGCAGATTGGAATTTCCTTCCAAATTCTGTTTTGTGATGTCTTCTCCAAATTTCTTTTGGTAATTAAAAGTTGTCCAAGGGTGTTTATAAAAGTTTTATGTAGTACTTTACTTCAACTCTATATTTGGTCAGTTTTAGCATAATTATATTTACTTAAACTGTATAGGTACCTAGAGTTTTAGTTCTAGTTATTTTTAGCAGTGTGAGGTGTTTTGTAGTCATTTTTTACCATTATAAACTGGTTAGAATAGTTATATTACAGTTCCTTAGTATTTAGTTTGGCTTACAAACTTTATTAGTTTTTGCTTTAGAATGTTTATTAACTTTGTGTTGAGTGAGAGGGAAGCAGAAAACACGTTCTAAATTACTTCTATGTTGTTCAACACACACGCACACACACTCATGTTATTGCTTATGCTTGTTTATTTGCATTTCTAAAGTTGTAAAATTTGGGTAGATGTTATGCTTGTTTTGATATATTCATTTGCATGAAGTCTAATATTTATTTGTGCACTATGATAGGGGGAGGAAAGGGTGAGGGTGGATCTGGAGGTAAATCACAGTAGCAAGGAAGGATTTCCCTAAAAGGTTGCGTAGTACCTTTTGTGAGGTATAATTTCTTTCCACTTGATGTGATTTTGACTAAGTATTATCATGCTTCTGATTTAAGTGTTGTTTTACTGTTGTCATGGTATAAAAAGTGTTGCTGATTATGAAATGATGTTGTCTTTGTGTATTCCTATTTCCATTATGATTTTTAGCAAAGCATTTTGCACTTTGCAGTTTCAATTGTCAGGCCTGACATTACTTCCTATCCCATTAAAAGCTACTAGGTTTTAACACCATTAGGAAAAGAATATAAATTGGTTATGCCTTGTTGGACCAGCCCCCAACATGAACAAAAAGCTTAAATAAAACTTCTCCAACTCAAGGATTTCCACCTAGAACACTATGAAACTTGTTAGATACATTCCAATGGTCAATTTTGGCTTTAACATTTATGTTTAAAGTTAGTGTACATTTTACACTGTGTTGTGCACCAGAGGTTATGTTTGATTGTTTATATTGAATTTGGAAGTTTCTTATTAGACATCTTGTATGAATTTATATAGTCTATATGAGTGATTTGTAAATATGCAGGTCTGCACTGGATTGGCAGGTTTGATTTTGTTGAATTGGCAGGTCTGATTGTGTTGAATTAGCAAGTCTGATTAGTTAAATTGGTGTGGTAAATCGGACTATACAAATGACTCTACAGTGCTGGTCTTTTCTAATCGAAGGATTTACCGACAGATATATCAGTCGGTAATGTGCACAATACAACATTTTCATGAGTCCATTTCCGAAGGAATTACCGACGGAATCTCCTTCGGTAATCTTTACCGATGAATTTGTGTCTGTCGGTAACCATTACAGACTGACCTTTTACCGATGGATATTTGTCCGTCGAAATTCCGTTGGTAAAACTAAATTACCGACGGATATTGTGCTTTACGGACGAAATGTGTCCATTTTTTTTGTAGTGAGCCACTCATGCTTGGAGTCTCAAGTTTGAGTAAGGTACTCGATCTTTTTTTATGTTTTTCTTGCATTTTCGCGTTGTTCATCCATTTTTCATTGTGTTTCTTTCATTTTCGTGTTGTTTTTGCACTTTTCTTAAGTTTTCTTCAAGTTTCCTTCAAATCAACCAAACATCTATGAGTCTACATGAATTCTATAGATTCAAATTGTAGATCTCCATGATTTTTGGTTCACATTTGTTCTTAAGTTCCATTTATTTTGCCAACAGCGTTTTCTTTGCTTCCTAGTGTTTGTTCTTCATTTTCATTTGATGGTTTCCATTTATTTTCAGTTGTTTTGTCATAGTTATGTTTAATGCTTCATTTGTGCTTCATTTTACATTTTGCATCGTTTAAATTTCCATTTTCTACACTTGCTTGATAAGAACCAAATCCTACATTACACAGAAAACTATGAACACCAAAGTGATGCTTGTGGATGTGTAAGGCATGTTCTCCCTGTTTTTGATCCATTTCACTAGTTGGATTCTTACTTTTGAGTGTTCTAGATGTTCTTCCATGATTAATGCTTGATTCTAGATCATAATCAAGTTCATTATATGAATTTCATAGAACATCGTATGATTTATTCTGAACACATGACTCGACCAAAAATTTTTCTTATTTTTTTCCTCTTAAAGCTAAGAGATAGAAGACAATAACAGAAAAGAATCACTAAAAAATGTTGAGTAAAAAAAATATGAAAAATCTGTGAAGGTGAGGTATCAATCAGCGTTTTCTAGACTGCTAGTTTCTGGAAAATTCATTTTCCGTGCTGTTTTGCGTGCGTTTTGTCATGTTTTTAAGTGCTCTTTGTTGATATAATTCTTGGCTTAGGTGTGTGCTCTATATTGCCTTTAGTTGGCTTACTTTCAAGTGGATTCTTCCCTTCATTTGGCACAGTTGCAATGAGTATTATAAGCTTCATGTTTGAGCACTTCTTTTTCAGATTTTCTCTTTAATTCTAGTGCTATTCTAAGTTCCTTTTGTGTGTGCTAGCCTTTGTTTCTTGCTTTAATTTCTAACTTGTCATTTATTCTTTACTCTTTCAAGTCATGTCTCATCTATATTCACTCTGGTTTAGCATTTCTAATTAGCTTTTCTTGTTTTATTCTTTGCTTCTTTTCAAGTACATTGGCTCTCGAGTTTGGGATTTGATTTGGTGTTTGGTATGAATTTTAGCTTGGTTGTTATTCTAGTGGTAGCATCTTAGGTGGTGGATGTTAAGTAAACTTTTAACGTTGTGCTTGCATTATAATTTCTTCCTCTTCCTCACCTTTGAGAGATTTGATCCTACATCATTTGAAAGTGTGTGTGATAACCATTTTATTTTGGCATAGTTTTCTTGCTTTTCTCTTCACTGTTTTCCAACTACTGGGTGCTGTTTTAGTGCTCTTTGAATGTCCAAATAATTGTGTATGGTGCCTCCAAGTTCCCCAATTGGTGCTCTAAGTTTTAGCCATTAACTAAGGCCTTAACCCTTTAATCAAGCTCTCAGACTGTAGTGTTTTGGTAGCACCATTCAACCTTTATTTTGCTTTGTTTACATTGTAGTTTTGTGCCTTATTTCTCTTCATATTTTGGTCACTCATTTGGTGCAAATTGAAGTATCTTTGTGTGCAAATTTTTTTGGTAAAAATGGCCTTCAAATTGTGAATTCGAAACTTATTTTGGCCATCCTTTTGCATTTATTGTGCTTGCGGGATGCTTCATTTTAGCACCTACTTTGTGTTCCAAATTTTTCTTTCTTTTCCTCATTGTAATTGTGGCCTACTTAGGTGTTTTGGGGAACCACAAGGTGTTCAATCCCATCTCCTAAGAAGAACCTTTCTCACCTATAGTGAAGCATTTTTAGTGGTAAGAGTGTTGAAAGTTTTAAGTGCTTTTTCAACTTGCCTTAGATCGCATAGTTTAGATTAATGTTTTGATGTTGCATAGTGGCTTGATTTGTGAGACCAAAGTTTCTACAATTTTGCCAATTAGGGGTCCGTTTTAGTATTCATCTTTTTGTTAATATTTGTGTTTGTTTGCTTGCTTGTTTGCTTGCTTGCTTCACACACCCACACTTATCCTTTTGCACTCCTGGGCAAAATTGAACAATTTCAAAACTTAATTCTGAGGTCTTTTATTCCATATTTTCAGTGGATTAAAGAAATGAATACAAATGGAAACAGATCAGCCTTCTAGAAGTCATGTTGTCATGCACAAACAAATGGATAAAATTCTGTTTTTCACACATGAGTTAGTCTTTTGAGTTTACAAGATAATCAAATATGAAAGAGAAACACTCAAGTTAAATGTATATTTTCTCACCAAGATTCGCTCAAGTGTTTTGGCTTGTGTTTTCACTCAAAATACCCATGCAAGTAAACA
>Ga0214543_1006978_pt1 | contig 19728 bp, 12 predicted proteins | sample CNSS2metaG_FD_160094 | JGI IMG/M metagenome (GOLD analysis project Ga0214543, IMG submission 160094) | Root nodule microbial communities from cowpea collected in UCLA plant growth center, Los Angeles, California, USA - CNSS2 | ecosystem: Host-associated > Plants > Roots > Nodule | place: USA...
AGTTGCTCTCCTCTAACTCTTCGGGGGGATCCTCCCGAACCTCCCTCACAACCTCCATTGGCATCCCACTGGTACCAGCCATAGAACTCGTACCCTCGTCACCAAGCAACCTATCTTTACTCCTCTCCGACTCAGTACTCTCGCTACTACTAAACGTAGACATGCTATCACTACTAGACATACCTGGTTTTGTTTTTTACGAGAAGATGTCGGTTGAAAGTGGGAACTAGTCGGACAGTATTACGTGCACAAGATCTCTGGATTCAGAATTCTCACAAATGAAACAAGTAACCTCCCATCTGTTTTCAAATCCATATTTATAGTCGACGATCTCAAACAACGAAAATCTTCCCGCCAAAATGATACACCAGACCAATCGACACCATCATTACGAAGGATATGACACTTCAAAACGACGGCGCCAAAACTTGTTCGATTTGACCAACTGACACCCCTTCACCTACCTTCTAACGGTTACAAATTCTTAGCCTTAACACTGTTCACCACACTTAAAGGCTGGGGGACTGGTGTATTACACCTAGCCGGTTCCGCTAGCATATTAACACATATCACCCATCGGACAAGGCTGCGGGACTAGTGTACCACACCTATCCAAACTAGACCAAACAAGTAAACAATATGCATATCAAGGCAGCCAAGTATCCAGCCTAGTCCGGCTTAGCCTAACCTACACCAACGTAAGCCATCGAGACAAATAGCCGGCCTAGACCGACCACTCCAGCATATCCGCTAAGTTTAGAGCCTAGGCCGACCACTCTAACGAACTCAACATAATGGAGACGTCCACTTCCAATAAACCTCAAGGGCCTGGGTTTGGGTCTTGGCCCACTCACAAGCCCCACCTAGAGCCCAAGTCAAGGCCCAGCCTATGAAATGGTCAAACGTCATTAATGCTCTATAAATACGCGTGGACCCCATCATTTAAAGGGACGCATTCATTAATCACTGATTTGACTTTAGGAGAACTTTGACTTACTTGAGCTTTGGAGATCCTTTTGCAGGTAACCCCTCCTGGGTCAAAGCTAACATGTATCGACTGGGAAGAGGCCAACTGAGGAGATAGCGGACTGCATGGTAAGGTGACGCTTGTGCCTAACTCATCTTATTTGTCCTTCTGCAGGAACACAAAGTAATATAAAAAAAATATTTACTTATTATTAATAACTTTTGTTTCATTTAAACAACTCAACCACTGAGTTTATATTGATATTTGAAAAGTTTTATTAGATCTCTAAGGTATTTTTTATCTTATCATACCCTTAATTATACATTTGTTTTCCTTTGTGCGATTTCTTTCAATAGTCTCTCAAATTGTTTCTAAACATTTGTTAATTTTTTAATATTTTTATTTTTTGTTTATTTTTATTATGTAGAATATTATTTCAATATATTTTATCTAATTATTTTTTATTTTCTAACTCATTATCAATCATACTGTAATTTTTTCACTATAATTGTGTAAATAACTTTTATTTACTGCAATATAAAAATTTAATGTAATTGTCATGAATATTTTTTTATCACCATCCAACATAATTGAAGTTCAAAAGATACAATATCTATGTTAAAATTTTATTATTATGATTATTATTTATTCTTTGTATCATTTTTATCAAGTGATGTATTATAACTTTTATTAGTGTATAAAAAAGAGATTCATTAGAATTTAAAAGATTGAAGTAAACAAACATTTAAAATATTTTTTAATTTGAATATTTGTTTTTCTTTTATATTTTTAAAATAATATTTTTAAATTTTATCAGCTAGGTTTTATTAATGTTTGCAAATTTAATAAATGTTTTGGTTCTCATGAAATTTTATTTGGTATTGTAATCTAAAATGTAAACAATTATAATTTATTTTAAACTTTTATTATGATTATTATTTGTTCTTTATATCATTTTGATCAAATGATGTATTATAACTTTTATTAGTGTATAAAAAAGAGATTCATTAGAATGTAAAAGATTGGAGTAAACAAATATTTAAAATATATTTTAATTTGAATATTTTTTTCATTTTATATTTTTTTTAAAATATTTTTAAATTTTATCTACCATGTTTCATTAATATTTGCAAATTTAATAAATGTTTTGGTTTTCTTGAAATTTTATTTGGTATTATAATCTAAAATATAAATAATTTTAATTTATTTTAAAGTATTTGATATCGAATAAACAAACAATCATTCTTCTAATGTTGAATATTTGAAAATATTATGTTTCCTTTACCATAATTTTTTATTATTTTATAAAAACTAATTAAAATTAATATTGAAATAGTAAGTAAACGGGTATGGGTATGAGTACGAGATTATACCCGTTACCCGGTGGGGATGGGGATGGCACAAAAGTTTTATACCCGTTGAGTTTGGGTATGGGGATGAATTTTTTCTATGGGGATGGGTATAGGATAGTGAAACCCGTCCCCGCCCCGCCCCGTTTCCATCCCTAGCGCTATGCGCCTGGCCGTACGCCTCCCCGCTACGCCAGGCGGTATGGAAGCGGCAGCGCCTGGCGGTATGTGTCCCCCGCCAAGCGATTTTGATGCTGCAGTCTTGAGTTGTTGGATTCTACATGCGTATTCTACAAGACTTTTGGTGATGCTTCAAATTTGGGATTGCTGGTGTTCCTTGAGTTGAGCTCGGAACATATCCCTTGAGTTGACCTCGGGATAGGGGTTAAACACGTAGCATTCCTCAAGTTGAGCTCGGAATGGCATCCCTCGAGTTGAGCTCGGAATGGCGGATGAACACGAGGAACCCTTGAGTTGAGCTCAGGTTGACGAGTGTTGCTGGTGTGAGTGTGCTGGTTGTGGCCAGTACGGATGGGTCCAGATAGAATGCCCTCCTTAGTAAACAGCTGACGAGTTTGGTAGTCTTGGGACGTTACGAACTATATTCGTAATTGGGAACTCCACCTGGCGTTACGGTGTGTGATCCGTAGCAATGGTTCCCACACGTGTTCTGTCGGTTGTGGCCGATAGGTATAGCAGCAAGTCACCTTGGGGTAATCACTAAAAGAGGTAGAACACGGATGACCTGGTGATGGCCAGGTGATATGGAATCAAAGGAGGGATTTTATTTGGTGTGTTTGCATGAAATATATAAGTGACTTATATATGTATATGAATATAATTGTATGTTGATTCTGTTAAGCTCACCCTATCTGCTTGTGTTTGGCGATGATCGTGTGCGCAGTACACGTGAGCAGATGATATTGATGCAGGTGTGGTTGGTGATGTTTATCCACGGAGTGGGGATAGCATGGGGATTTTTTTATATATTTTCATGTTTTATGTTTTTGGCATAAGTTGTAAACTCTTATGGGATATAATTGAATTATTCCACTTTTGTAATTATGGATTTTGGTTTTAACATTGGAATTTATAAAAGTTTAAATTTCCCGCATTCTGGGAAATGACGTATTATTAAATGAAACTGTTTATTATTTCTTTATTTATTATTAAAATCCATAATATCTTGATAGGATGTTACAGTACCCATTCACCAGTACCACCGAATCAGTTTCATTCAAGCCTTGCCTTATGCCTCAGTCTTGCTAGTTCCTGCTTAGATTGGAAACACTATTATATGAACATTATTCTATACTTTTACCACAACTTACTAATTAATCTCCATTCCCATCTCGCTAGGTTTATTGCCTCACATCCTAATACCACTTCCATAGATCTCCTCTATATTTTTCCAGTAATTCAACTGACCCCAACTTCCCAATGCACCAAACAATTTACAGGTCACTCACTCTGAGATGGCGCCTGGCGGCTCATTCACTACCGCCAGTCAGTGCATTATGTTCTAGAAAATCCCGAAATTTCCAACCCTGCACAGCCCCTCTTAACATCTCCGCAATGCACTTCTATGCCTATTTTCGTCCTTCAGCTCGTGAGTATAGTAACAGGCTTACCAATAATAAACTTTATTTAGATCCAACACCATTCTCGTACAACACACAATAGTTACACCCAATCTTTCCAACCTTAACACCTATTTACACTGTTTCATTCAAATTAATCAACAATTACATGAAATTCATAGACATTTCAACATTAAACCATCTTTCAATAACAAAACACTGGTTTTGCCCCTATCAGAATCAACCCAAAACCTAGAAAGCCCCAAAATTGAGCCAATATGGCTCGCGACGCCTGGCGATTATTCATCACCGCCAGGCAGTTCAAATAAAAATCCAGAAACTGGTGCATCAATCACGCGTCGCCTAGCGGTCGGGAGTTTACCGCCAGGCGGTTCCTATTCAGGAACCCAAGTTTAGGCCACAGCGTATGCGTCGCTTGACGGCTATGTATAGCCCGCTAGACGGTTTCTGGAAAGAAAAAATTTCCAGAAAGCAGAAAAATTCGAACAAGAACGAGGAACATTCATGCATTTCACATTATATATCATGCAATTTAGACTTAAAGTAAAATAGAACGTATAAAACTCCCCTTACCTGGATCTCCAACGCTTGAATCCACAACCATGCCAATACCAAATTAATACTCAACCATTCAACGAATTCATATTTCATGCTGACTAATATAATTCAATGATTATATTATCCCTCAACATGATCAATCATATATTAAAAATAATAACAAATAAATAACACACAATTAGCATGCATAGGACTTGAACCCAAGTCCTCTCACACAAATCAAGTACTCTCAACCATTTGATCCAATACTATTCCACGTCATACAAGTCAGAATTTAATGTCATAAAGGTATCCAATACCCGCATTTATTAATTAATTATTTAATTAATTAATTTTCACGGGTCTTACATTCCCCCCCTTAAAAGTTTTTGTCCTTGAAAAAGAGAACTTACCACGGAAAAGGTGAGAATAAGATTTCCTCATGAGATCCTCCATCTTCCACGTCATCTCTTGGGTTGCCTCGTCTAAGAGAACCTTCACAGTTCAGATCTCCTTCCCTCTGAGTTGCTTAACTTGAGAATCCAAGATTCTCACTGGTCCAACTCCAATCGTCAGATCTTCACGTACCTGAACATCGTCTTCCTCCAGCACATGAGTAGGATCTGCAATGTATTTCCTCAGCTGCAATACGTGGAAGATAATATTAGATTCGCCAAATGAGGTGGCAAAGCAATCTCGTATGCTGTAGGTCCAATCCTCCTCGTGATTTGGTACAAACTGATGAATCAAGGAGTCAACTTCCTCAACTTGAGTGCTCCCCCAATACCTGTTGTAGGCGTAGGCGTAATCCTGAGAAACATGTGGTCACCTACCTCAAACTCAAGCGACCTCCTCCTCTTATTTGCGTAGGATTTGTAAGACCCGGAAAATTAAATAAATAAATAAATATTTATTTAATAAATGCGAGGGCGGAAATACCTAAGTTAATTAATGTGGGGAAAGAAAACAAGGAATAGTACTAGCTCAAGTGGTTGAGAGTACTTGGCTATTATGAGCAGACTTGGGTTTAAGTCCTATGGTTGCTATTAGTGTGTGAATTTAATTATTTAATTATTTTAATAATATGCGGGACCATTGGTAGTGATAATATAATCCTAGAAGTATAGGAATTATCATGAGATATGAATTGGTTGAATGGTTGTGTATTGTACTTGGTAATTGAGAAGTTGTGGGTTTGAATCTTGGCTAGAATAAAATTATAATATTTTATATTTTTGTCTTGGGGACGAATTTGAGTAGATGAAAAGCTAAGGATAGGTTCTACGAATCTGGATGTAGACAAGGGGATTAATGGGAGTTGATTAGCTATTAAAGACCCAATTAAAGAATTAATTCAGATTTAATTGTTTAATTAAATTAGTATTTTTTTGGGATTTAATTAAAATAGTATTTTTTAAGGTGGGAAGGGTGAATAAAGCAGAAAATTTTTGTGAGGCTGAACATAAGGTACAACAGAACCCTAAAAGATGGAGTGGAGAGAGTGTAGAAAGGTTGGGAGAAGGTCTCAAGAGTGGAGATCAAAGTTGGAGTAAGGAAGATCGCTAGTGGAGTAATTATAGCAGGATTTCCAAGTAGGAGAAGTTGAATTTGCTTTTGGTTGTTGTTTGAAGCTTAACTTGCTTATGTTCTTCTTATGACTACTCTTTTGAAACTTTTCCACGTGTTGCCATGGTGTTGGGTTTTCTTCATGAATTAAACCTTTCTTTTTGTTCCTCACGTTCACTAATAGGGGTTGTTCACCAGTGTATGAATCTTGTTGTTTTTCACCGTTAAATTTAGTGGTCGTGAGTGATACCACGAGTATTCTTATGGTCGTATTATGATCTCACGCTATACAGGTTGTTATGCGTCTGTGGTGTTACGTGGTGTAGTGTTCGTTGTCTCCGTTATCCACCATAGCTTTTTCTCTTTCAGTACTTTGTAGAAGATCCTAGGGGTGGCATTTAATTTGCTTCTCTCTTTTTCGCTATTCTGGGGTGCAGCCACCAGGTTGAATGATTTATTCACCTAGCATGGGGTGGGCAAGACGTTCCCAATGTATTTGTTGAACTTTTGGTTCAAGTGCACATGAATTTTATGTGGGGGGGCATGTTGCTGATGCATGGGGTTGGGGTCTTCTAAATCTTTCTCTAAGCTTTGAGTGTGGCAGTTTCAAATTAAGGAAAATGGGTGCATATACACTAGATTTACTTGATTGGGGAAATCGTTGGTGAATACATGGGGTTTCATTTCTCTTTCTAATTCTCCTTGAAGCTTTGTTGGTTGAGTGATTAACTGCAATATCTTCACATCCATTATTTTTATGCGTGTTGTTTGAATACAGTTATGTGTTGTGTAGTTGTGCTGCCACGGTTGTTTTAATGTCTGCATAGTGGCTCTACTTTGATTTTAATGTATCATGCATTGACTTTAGACTGTGGGTAACTTGTTGATGTTTAAATATTATTTTATCTCTTGTGATTTGGGGGAATAGTGGCATCTTTAAGACTATAGATGCAATGTTGTTTACGTTGTTTTTTTTAGATGCATGTTGAGGGGGTTTCAGTGAGTTTTGTGTGCTTGAGATCTATAACATGCATAAAGGCACCAGTGCAGTAAAGGCTTTCTGCCCCGATTATTTTCCACATTTTGCCTCGGGTCTGGAACCGAGGCATATTGGGGCGAGGCCACCTTTTGGCCTCTGTTATCACCCGAAGCCATAGACCCAATTTTATGCCTCGGTTGTTTTGAAACCGGTGCCATATACAAAGCTTTCTGCCTTGGGTCAGTTAGGACCGAGGCCATAGGTGATAAATATTTTTTTTTAATTCAAAGTTTTGCAGGCTTTTGAACACATGGCCACCAATTTTCACCATGCATACTCATGAACTTCTGGAATGCGAGGTGGAGATCTGCAATACATATTTTAACATTCCCGAACAAGAGTTTAGATAAGATAAACCCCAAAACACAAAACAACATACTAAGAAATTCTAGAGGCTCACTTGTGAATAAAAGTATGGGCATTGAACCACAAGAACAGAACTACGAGCAACAGTATCAAAATGTGGCACACCAGAGTAAGAAAGTGATAATCAAGCAACTCAAACAGGTGGCTCCGCCAAGCACGCCAGTAGATATCTTCTTGTTCCTCCACTTTGTAATGAAAAGAAATCGTCTGTTTCTCTTTCTCCAATGTTTCAAAAGAGAAATTTAATGAAAAACTCGATACAAAAGCCCTGCAATTTAAGAAGTAGAACGAATTACTGAAACTAAGAGTGAATGTTTGAACTCATTTGAGACAGAAACAAACCTTGGTGGCTCAAACCAGTGTCGAAACTCCTAGGAGGAGTGGTGGTGTTATTAGACGTGGAAGTGTGCAAAGTGGTTGTGGTCTGGGAAGGCACGAGGGAATAGGTAGCAGGTAGCAACAACAACATGATTAGAAACATTGAAAATTACGTGGGGGTTGTATAGAGCAAACGTTCAGAAGCAAGGAGAGTGAGATGGGAAGGTTGAGGTTGATACCCAAAATGTTTGCTCTAAGGGCGGTGCAGAGACACACCGCAGCCTCAAGATCAACCAGACAATTCAGAAGGGTGCAGCATGGGGTAACTGGTGGTTGACCCAGCAGGGTGGCGTTCACCAACCCGTTTAGCACATTGGCACACATTCCTAGTTTAAGTGCATCACGGGGGCATGTGGTACCAGAACCAGAACCACCAGAGCCACCTGAACCACCAGATCCACCGGAGCCACCTGAACCTCCGGAACCGCCTGAGCCACCGGAACCTCCTGAGCCACCGAAACCACCTGAAGGAGTTGGTTTGACAGGCTTATGCTTTGGCCTAGGGTGTGGGTCGGGGCATGTCCCACCTGCTACCTATCTCCCACTCCCCTCACGCTCGTGCACGTGCGTGTTCGGGTGTTGTTGTTGCTGGTGCTGCGGCGGCGGAGACTCGTCGACGGTGGCCGAAGGGTGTGGTGGCAGTGGGTGCAGCGGAGAGAGAGAGAGAGAGCGCGCGAGAGAGAAAGAGCGTGCGAGAGAGAGAGTGCGCGAGAGAGTGTGTGGAATTGCAAAGGCGCTGGCACGAGGAGGAAGAAGGGTTCGCGAATTTCGAACCCTAAATAAACCCTATGGCTTCGGTTGTTAGAGGAACCGAAGCCATTGACCCCCTTTTGGCACCGGGTCTTCTTGGACCGAGGCGTATACCCCTGACTTCCAGCCACTTTTTGGCTTCGGGTCCTATTGGACCGAGGCCTATACCCCTCTTTGGCACCGGTTTTGAGCGAACCGGGGCCTATACCCCTCTTTGGCTTTGGGTATTTGGAGAACCGAGACCTAAAACTTGGCTCTAATTGCAAAAATGCCACTGTGCCATTATATGCTTCGGTTCCTGACTAACCGAAACATATAAGACGAGGTAAAATGGGAATCCTGCACGAGGGGTTCAATTGTTTGGCCAAGCATTTGTTTGTTTTCGTATGGAGTAATTGGTGAGAAAAATTCTTAAAATGTTACATCACTGTAGGGTGAGTTTTAAGGAAACTCATTGTTTCTTTTCTTTCTTTTAACGTGTTTTGTATGCTGCAGCTTTAGAATACATGTAAATATGGTACATGTCTTCATCTAATTATCATATATGTAATGTATTGTTGACCTTTGATGGGATGTAGTATTTAGTGAGGGACCCACGGTTGCATGTAATCCTATTTCTTAGCTTTTGGGTGCAAACGTAAAATTTAACTTCAAATTGGTTCTTTGTTACTAGCATTTAAGACAACCTTGGGCCCACACCTAAATTCACTTCTCTTATTTCTCTCGTCACATGTGTAAATTGATTTGAATGGTGGAAGGCTATGGTCCCACGTACAAGAAAAAAATAGAAAGCTACTAATTTTCCTTCTTTAAGTGGTTAGTGTGCAAATCACGTAGCTTTTATCTTTTAACAAATTATATCTCATTTTAGATGATTGGTAAGACCCACGTGATATTTTGATTTTCTCATTTCTTAGCTTTTGGTTAGTTCACGTGTAGGTAGTATTTAGTTTTAAGAAGGAAATTAGCCATGAATCATGTTATCATTATTATATTATATATTAAAGTTAATCATGTTATCATTGTTATATTATATAATAAAATATTATGTTTTATATTAAGGATACGTATAGATTATTTTTAGATGATAGCTTTTAAGTTTATTTTATTAAAAGGTACAAATGCTCACATATTATTATTTTTTTATTATTCTCCTTAATATGTCTTTAGAAAAAAAAATGGAATATAATAATAGGTGGTGGCATTGAACCTTTAATCTTTGAAAGATGATATAATGTGTGCATCGGTAACTGAAGTATGATTTTTTGGAATATAGAGTGTGATTGTGATTTATCGTGCTTAAGTATTTTACTTGGACGTGATTTTAATATTATTTGTAGGGTTTTATTCGCTAATTTATTTTTATACATTATTGTTTATGATTAGCTTATCCCTATTTGTTTGTTTTATGTGTTGTTTGTGTTTGTGCGATAATCGTATGACGTGTGTGTTATACGGGAGCAGATGATAATGCAGATGCTTCTGGAGTGGAGTAGATTGTCGAGAGAATGGGGTGAACTCGGGATTTTTATTAATTTTCATTAAGTTATTTAAATTAAATATTAAAGATGTGAAAAAAAAATTCCTTTATTTGTTGTTAAATTTGAAAACTTTGTGACAATCGATGTTTTGAATTACGATATTTAATAAGTTAAATTCTAGGTTTTACATAAGTGCGTTTTGTCGATTATTATCCTTTTTTTTTTCTTTCCGCATTTTGAGTAAGATGAATAATTAAATACGGCTATTTAATGTTATCATATTTTATTAAATTCTAGGTTTTACATAAGTGTGTTTTGTTGATTATTATCCTTTTTTCGCATTTTGAGTAAGATGAATAATTAAATGCGACTATTTAATGTTATCATATTTTATTAAATACCCAAACTTTAACAATTCCACATAAAAAAATGTGCATGAAACAAGCATTACAATAAAATTGGTATAAACAGCACCAAGCACCTACTCAATAAAGTTAAAATGACTAAAGGAGCCTAAGGAAGAACTCAAAACTGAAATCCTACCTAAAACTCAAAATTTCACTACCTAAAACCTCTAAAACACCCTAAAAGTAGGCTAAAACTAAGTTTATGCTAAAGCATGGGTAGAACTACCACTAAAGTACCTAGACAAGGTTAAAATGACCTAAGAAAACTTAATCCTAAGTCACAAAATATCTCCTAAATGATTTACCAAAAATCACTACCTAAAACCAAGACTAGTCTACAAAATTGACCCTTTTGTGTATGCATGTACTAAGCTAACCTATGGAAGTTTAATCTAACTATGCTAACATGTTTCTAATGGAAAAATATGAATAAAAAACAGCTTACACTGCTAAAACTGACTACAACTCAAAATCTAGTTACCTAAGACCTAAAACTACCACTAAACTATGCTAAAACTCCAAAAAATTTAGAAATTAAGTAAACTAGTGCACATAATTCTTATAGAACTACTTCGACAACTTCCAATTATCAAAAGAAAGGTTGAGAACAGATGAGAACTCAGAATTAACAAGCTAATTTGAATTTGCCTAGTAAAAACCCAAAAAATGAACTAGAAATGGTCAAAATGAGCTAAGACATCCCAAATTAGCAAAGGAAATATGAAGCAATGGAACAAACACCTTCTAATTGGTAAATGAATGATGAAAACTGATGTAAAAGACTGGATGTAAAAGACTGGAATAACATGCTGCACGAAAATTGATGTGTGGAGACCCAAACGTTAACAATTCCATATAAAAAATGTGCATGAAACAAGCATTACAATAAAATTGGTATAAACAGCACCAAGCACCTACTCAACAAAGTTAATGTGTCTACACCAATATACCATAATCAGATTCATGATATATATTCATGGAGGCATCACAATGCAGTATAAGAGTTTAACAAAATTAGCAATCCAATCCCATTACAGGTACAAGCTTATCATTTAGAATTACACTGCTATTATCAAAATAAATGAGGTGGTATAGATTGTTGAAATGAAAATATAATCTTATTGAAACCAAAAACAATTAATGAATCACCAATAACAATTCAGACAATTTCAATTTCGACTAAGCATCAATTAGCAATCAAACCAAAAACAGAACCAATCCAAATGCATATAACAATTCAACCAATCTCAATTTGGACTAAGCATCAATCAGCAATAATTAAACCAAAAACAGAACCAATCGGCAAACACACCTTACAATGGCTCCGATATCTCGCAAACACACCACAAGATCAGTGCTCTGGGACCAAAATCAGTGCTCTGGGACCAACGGACGTGGGAAGACCGAACACAATCCCTTACAAAATAAAGAACCATGTGAGAACAAGTATGAGCGATCAACATTCGGTAAACCACAATGAATTAACCTCACCAAAACGAGGGTGAGGGTCAAACAGTGCAGTGGCCGGTGAGGGTCAAACAGTGCAGTGGCCGGCGAGGGTGGAGAGGTGACGGCACCAGCAATCTAGAACACAATTCCTTACAAATCAAAAACCTATGAGAAAACCTAGCAGTGATAACAATGGCAAGAAGAAGAATGAATTAAACTCAACAAAACGAAGGTAAGGGTTAATGAACGCGGTGGCCGACGAGAATACAGAGCCGCTCTGACGTGGAACCCAGACGATCTTGGAACGTGGAACTCAGACCCACGGTGGCAGCGGAGAGGCGACGGCAGCGTAGAGGCGACAATAGCGGCGAGGTGATGGCAGCGCAATCGCGACGTCGAAATTTAGGGAAAAGGAAAGTGAAATGTGATTTCATAATACCACAAACTTTACCGAAGGATATCATCCGTTGGTAAGTACGCGACATCCGTTGGTAAATAAGTGGCTAATTTCACATAGACATTACTGACGGATTAATCTGTCGGTAACTAAGTTCATAATTCCATACAGGCATTACCGACGAATTAATCCGTCGGTAATGACAATCATGTGTGTCCATCAGTAAATTCGTCGGTAAATATCAATTACCGACGGGTATATATCCGTCGGTTTACATCCGTCGCTAAATACGATATTTCTTATAGTGCCATATGCATATGAGAAAAGAGACTTATTTATGGTTTGTCTTTTCATTTTATTTTTGTGACAGACTCATAAATGTTAAAATGGAGAGGCTATGAAGGATGATTATAAGTTTTCTTTTTATCTTTATTAATTATATTTGTTATTATTGATAAGAAATAGAAAATATAATAAAAATACTCATTGATATTTTATTAACTTAATTATTTAGTATGTCTAAGAAGAAAATGTTTTAAAACATTATATAAATATATTTGGTGAACATGCTGTGGTCTTTAACATTATTAAAATTTTTCTTCTAATCTAACAAATTATAGAATTTGTTAACCTTATTTGAACAAAATATATATCATTCCATAATTACAATAGAAATATTTTCCCATTTACATTTTTATTTGGTAAAAAAGAATTAAAACAATTGTAATACATAAGAGTGTCTCAAATTCAACATTAGGGTCGAAATCTCTCACACTGTGTCATTATAAGATCATAAAGTTTTATATGTTTCTTAAACCGCTATGTTGTCCTATTTTTCAGTAAGCAATTCTAAAATTATAAATCATTCTTTATTTTACTAGTTATCAAACACTAGTACATATTTAGCTTTCAAGTAACTTCGATAAATTTAATCCTTCATAAAATATTATATTGAAAATTCTCAATTAACTCTTTGTTCTTTAATATAGTGTTTGAGTTTTAATTCTTGTTTTTTTTAGTTTGTGAAATGAATTGCATCATGGTCTAAATGGAGGAGAACCTACTTTGCTGTAGTTTCTAAGTAATTAGTTTGTTTAAATAATGATTCAATACTCTATAAGATTTGCTGACCAAATTATGTTTTGGGTTAATCAATTAATGAACTTTAGTTTGGTTTTATTTTCAAGTGGTAAATAAGGGTTCATTTGGCAACTTAGGAACCAGCCTTTGGTAGACCAAGAGGATGATGCATTGTTGAATGCTCTTGGGTGACTTTTGGTTGGCACAATTACAATTACAATCAACCATTATGTAGCGAGATCATTATTAGCTTAAGTAGATCATTATTAGCCAATTAATGAGTCTTTGGTCTAGGTGGAGTGCATGCAATGGGAAAGAAAACTAAATAAATATACACTATGTGTATAAAACTTGGATGGAGAGTAGGGTAGGGTGAAAAGTAGTAGTGTCCCAATACAAAATCTTGTAATATTTTCATTAGTCCAGGAAGTTTAAAATACCTTGTTTATGTACTAATCATTCTTAGATGCATAGTTTCCATTTGTCTTTTGGTGTTGCAGAAGCGCTTCTTCTTACAATCTTAGCTTTGGAAACTTCTTGTGACATCCCCAAAGGCATTTTGAATAGCACCATAAGAAAAATACAAAGAGTCCCACATCAAGAAAAAGACATGGAGCCTCACATCTTTTTTTACAATATGGAGAAATGGATCATCCTTAAAATTCACATGGTCTAACTATCATACTCCTTGCCTGAATTTTAGCATTGCAACATAAGTTATCACTTTGAACAAAAGTTTTTGTCTCGAAAACACGAAGTGTTTGAAGAACCCATGCTCAATGTTGTTTTTCGTTGATTTTGGATATGTGTATATCTCTTAGGTTAGTTCACTTGATTTCTTATTTATTATCATATAAAGACTACTTACTTTTGTCTAGTATCTTTTTTCTTTGGAAAATGATATTTTGACTACTAAATTTTGATAACTTTCTCTTACAACATGTTTTGTCATCTTCTAATTGGTTTTGAAATATTGAGAATGAGAAAATTGAGAAATGAAAAACCATTTAAAAAATGTCACCTAAGGTTGTAAGAGAAAGTTGTTAAAATTTAGTAGTCAAAAAATCATTTTCCTTTTTTGTTTGGGTTTTTGTATATAAGGGTTAGAACATTCTAAGTGTAACGTCCTAGCCGGAAATTACTTATTTGAATAAATAAAAATAAAAGTAAATTTAACAACCTCATTTATTTATATCCGATTCCCAAAAACGCGGGAAAATCAAATTTAAAAATTCAAAGCGTTATAACAAAATAAGGAAAATGAGTCCCCTCGTTCATATTGTCAACAAAATGTCCAAACTTTTACAATTTATTCCATAGTGCATCATAATAACTAGTAATAAAATCCCCGAGAATATCTCCACTCCGTCTCAAGCATCTACCTGCTTACCTGCATCAACATCTGCTCCCATGTAACAAGTTACATGATCATCGCCACACACACAGATAGGGTGAGCTCATTAAAATAAAATCCACAATATAATAATTAAATACAATATTAACAATGTAAACCCGGGTTAGTACATTTTCCCTTTTTTCTTTTCACAACTTCACTCCCTACACTTGCCTTCAAACTTCCATCAATTCTATACCCTTTAAGTGAGAACTATGGTCGATCTTTGTTGCATGAGTGTCCACTCACCCCTCCGACTACAGGCCACTACCTGATAGTCCACACGTGGGAATAACATTGTCACACCATCACACCGTGACACCAAGTGGAGCTCCCCGAAACAAACATAAAGTTTGTAGCTGTTCCAGACTACCAAATCTCTATCAGAATCACTCTAAAGAGGGCAATCACCCGAACCTCGCCGTACGAGCCACCACTTGCACACTCCACTGGACTTCCTAAACCACCAGGCTACAACCTAGAGTGGTCACGTGTTACCCCAATACAAGATACACTCGTAACTGGGCCCCCAGCCAAAGCATCGCATCATGAACCTCCCTTTAAGCGGTGTAGAAAACTCTCCTCGCGCACCAACACTGGACCAAAACCGCCTGGCGCGCATCACACGCCGCTAGACGAAACTTAGCTCCAGACCGCCTGGCGGGCATCACACACCGCCAGGCACCACGCGCCACAGTACACTCACAGTACCGTCATCGCCTTGCGGGCATCACCATGCCGCCAGGCACCCTATTATGCCGTCATTGCCTGGCGGAACCATCACCCGCCGCCAAATGCCCCGTTCCCGCTGTGACCACTGTCACTGATTCAATTCCCGTCCGCCTGGCGGCTCGCTCACGCCGCCAGGCGCTATACCAGTGGCACACAGCTACTGGTATTTGGCATTGATATGAATCCCAATGAACCTCATATCATATAGCACACAAAGCTATAAAACAATTATATCACACCAACCACAGCTTTATCACTAGCAACTCATACTCACATTTCCAATTATGTAAAGTCTATATCATCAAGATTGCACATACACCTCAAAATACACCAACAATGTAGTAGAATATGTTAGACACTCAACAAGTAGATTATTATGCATCCCTACATGTTACTAACATGGATTTCCTTTCACCCCTTTTTGCACTTGCTCTTTTTCTCCTTTATGGTCATACCACCTCGTTAACAAAATACCACATGCTAATTCACACTTCCCGTTTTACCATTTTAGCATATTTTCTGGAATCTACCTTTTTACATACAGCAGAAACATTAAGTTTCTACCTGCATAACCAACCCCACAAATTCATGCGCCGTCAGGCGGTGCATATGAATCTGGGTTGTGCCCAGAGACCGCCAACGTGTTACGAGACCGCCAACGTGTTACCTCTTCTTTGAACCCACGACCATATCAATACCAAGTCAATGCTAAACCATCAATCCAATTAATGTTTCATGCTAATAGTCATCATCCAATAAACATACTATTTCACAACATGATCATCATATATTTAAAATAATAATGAATAATAACACAAAATGGCATACTTAGGACTCGAACCTAAGTCCTCTCACACAATAAAGTACTCTCAATCATTTGAACTAGTACTTTTCCACGTCATGAAGATTATCATTTATTGTCATAAAACTTCTCCCACTCACATTAATGAAATAATTAATTATTTAATTATTTAAATTTAGCGAGTCTTACACTAAGTGCTCTACAATTAATATATTCTTTATTATTGATAAAAAAAATAATGTATCGATAAAGGTTAGACATCTTCAACATATTAGTAATGATCTAAGAATTTATTTGAAAAATGATAAAATTACTTATTTTTAACATTAACATAACTTACTATTTTTTTTTAAATTACAAAAGTAAAAAAAGATAGAGACTACAATAAAACCAAAACCTGATAACCAGAAACCTTAAGGAAAAAAAAAGAAAACTAAATTCACAAGATTTGATTAATTAATAAACTAAACTTACTATACTTTTTCAAAGCATAATGTTTTCTTTAGAAAGAACTATTAAAAACTATTCTTTTCATTTTTACTTCATATTTCTTTTTCTATTTTCAAGTTGAATTTAACATTATTTATTATATTTTTTTACTGTGTTTATTTTTACTTGACTTTTGAATACTATATGTCCTTGTGAGTAGAACAATATTTCACGAGCTTTTGAAAAAAAAATGTAAAGTTCTTATTAGCAATACAAACATTTTTATCCTCATTTTTTGTATGTGTATATTGTCTTTTAAGGTGGGCAATAAAAACTAACCAAGAAGAGTATGTGTTTAATTTTTATTTTTTTTTAAAAACTCCTTTACAACCTATATTCATACATTTATGTATGCAAAAATGTAAGAGGATGGTGTATTAATATTTTATTCTTCTCTACTCTACATATGCATAATTTTGTGTTTTATCAGATCTAGCAATTTGAGTAGAATGTGAAAGAAATATATTAATTAAATGCAATAATTGTGAATTTTAAAATGAATAAAATTATATATATATATATATATATATATATAAAATATTGAAACGATGTTAAACAAGCCCTAGAAGTTAGGGTTTGTGATTGGTTTTGTTCTAAGAATAAGGAAGAGTGAAACTAGAATTACAAAATCGCTCATCCTAGGGCTCAGATTCAGTCTTAACCTCTCCCCGCATTCTTCGTTCTATATATATACACTCCACGGTTCCTTCGCCTTCTTCCTCGCATTCTTCTTCTTCTTATTCTTCATCTTCTTCTTCATCATCTTCTTCTTCTCCACAACCATTCACATTTTCAAACCCTTCTTCCTCTGATTCAACACAACAATGTCCTCGGAGAAGGAGAGAGAGACCCAAGTTTACATCGCGAAGCTCTCTGAGCAAGCTGAGAGATATGAAGGTCATCATCATCACTTTTTCTGTTTTCTTTATGCCACCTTGTTATACGCGTGAATCTCGATTTTTTTTTTTCCAACTTTTCACGAACCAGATTAAAAGGATCCAAAACATTTGATTCATTTTGTTTGATTATTGATGAGAGTGTTTGGAATGATTTGTTGGAAATGGTATATATATTAACATGCGAAATTCATCAGAAATGGTTGAATGCATGAAGGCGATTGCAAAGCTTGATCTAGAATTGACCGTGGAAGAGAGGAATCTGCTGTCGGTGGGATATAAAAATGTGATTGGTGCACGAAGAGCTTCTTGGCGCATTATGTCATCGATTGAACAGAAGGAAGAGTCTAAAGGAAACGAGAGCAATGCAAAAATGATAAAGAATTATCGTCAAAAGGTGGAAGAGGAACTCTCCAAAATTTGCAGCGATATTCTGTCAATTATTGACAAGCATCTTGTTCCTTCTTCCACCTCAGGAGAAGCCACCGTTTTCTACTATAAGATGTGAGTCATGTTCACTGTTATTTAATTTCTACTGTTTTTCTTATTAAATATTTACCTTGTTCAAATTCTGATTAGAGAATAACATTAACACTCCATAATACAGCATCTACATTTTTATTTTACTCTAGAAATTAGAACTGATATATTATTAGATCAAGGATACAAAATTAAAAGGTTTTTGTAATTTGGTTAATTTAATTGATAGCATTAAATATATCTTAAGTTTATACATTTTTCACAGTCATCGTTAAGATTAACGAAACACTTATGGATATTTGCTCAGTTTGTGGATTTCTTGTAGATCATGATGATCTCTTCAATCAATTTGTTCATAACTTGTTAATATCATAAATTTTTAGTATCTTTCCTCAAAGAATCTACCTAATATCTTGTAACAAGAAAGAAGATTGTGTGTCATTATATGTCTCTTCTGTGTTGAATTTTCTTGAGCTTAATCAATTCTTTTTGATACAGGAAGGGTGACTATTATCGATATCTAGCTGAGTTCAAGACTGACCAAGAAAGAAAGGAGGCAGCTGAGCAATCACTGAAGGGATATGAGGTTGGTATATATCTAATATCTCTCATTTCAACAATGAACTCCTTCATATACTTCATTGTGTTTATCCATATCTGGTGCTGTTTGTTTGATGATGTTGCAAACTATTATTGTTAGGCTGCTTTAGCTGCAGCAAACACAGATCTTCCATCAACACATCCAATTCGTCTTGGACTTGCACTCAACTTCTCAGTCTTCTATTATGAGATAATGAACTCTCCTGAAAGGTAAAATTTTCTTTCTTTATCTTTGGTTTCAGCTAGTTGCTAAGGATCAGAAAACAAAAACCTAAATTATTTAGTTCTATGTTGCCATTTGGAGCCGTAAGTAATGGGTCTGGTGTGCATTAAAATCCATTGGTTCATGTCATTGAGTTTATGTAACATACATGTTCATAAATTATCACCCTTTTTTCTGAAATCTAGGACTTTGTCACTTTCTACACATCCTACGAGATTTTAGACTTGGTTATTGATAAAACTTACAGGGCCTGCCATTTGGCTAAGCAAGCTTTTGATGAAGCAATTGCTGAGTTAGACACCTTGAGTGAAGAGTCATACAAGGACAGCACCTTGATCATGCAGCTCTTGAGAGACAATCTCACTCTCTGGACCTCCGATTTGCCCGAGGATGGAGGTATCATCATCATATCATCATCATTCAAACTTTATATATAACATTAATGATATAGATTACTAAGTTTTTTATAAGTTTTAATTATCTAGAGTAGAAAAAATGTGGGAAAGTTGTTATTATTATCATTACACTAGTTAAAACCCATTATGAAAAATATTTATTTCCAACTCGTAATTAATAAACCATATGGATTCATAAATTTAAACCCCTTTTCACTAATTATTATAGTAAGTCTTACTTTTGTGGAAATGATTATGTCTTAGACAGATAGAAAGAGATTGATATATATATATATATATATATATATATATATATATATATATATATATATATATATATATATTTTTTTA
>Ga0214543_1006987_pt1 | contig 19711 bp, 13 predicted proteins | sample CNSS2metaG_FD_160094 | JGI IMG/M metagenome (GOLD analysis project Ga0214543, IMG submission 160094) | Root nodule microbial communities from cowpea collected in UCLA plant growth center, Los Angeles, California, USA - CNSS2 | ecosystem: Host-associated > Plants > Roots > Nodule | place: USA...
AGATGGCGGAGTGAGGGCTAGCATGGGAGTAGTGCTAGGGTTTTGATAAATTGTAATTTATATTTTAAATGCAAATTTTGGGAACTTGTAACCTTTTATGAATTTATTTATGAGTTTTGGCGCGCTAATAAATTGAAATTTTTCCCGCGTTGGGATTTTTATCGAGATGGCTATTAAAGTACTTATTTATTTTAATATTTATTTTTAAGTAATAATCCCTAGGGATGTTACACTTTGGACAATCATGATATTTCTTATTATAGTGGTTGTAAACTAGCAAAATTTTCTACTTTACCTTTTAATAAAAGTATTTCTTTTTCTCTTACACCTTTTGATCTTGTGTATTTTTGTATCTAATAAGTGTCCAAATTTAGTTAATTTTGAGATGAATTTGACACTTTTTTTCCTTATTCTATCTTATCTATATGAAACTCACCCTAATGTAGCTTGTTTTGCAGATTCTAGTGCAATTAAAGAGTCAAAGTGGAAAAATAAAGAAAACAACAAATATTCAAGCAATTCTGGGCAAAACTGACACACGTGCAGTTGAGCAGTAGATTGAGGCTCGAGCCACACAAGAAAACCCACTACAAAGGGAAACCTCAAGCACCAAACATAAGGCTAAGTTGTGAAGATTTCCTTCCTTTGAAGTTATCTCAAGAGTTAAAGCACCAGAATAAAGGCTCGAGCCATCAAAGCAAACCCAACCAAGAAGGAAACCTCTAGAGCTTGAGCTATAAATTGCACTGATGAGCACTGCCTTAGACAATTATAAAAGTAGAGTTGCACCCCTATTTGTGAAGACTTTCAAGACGGGTTCTTTTGAGAGCTTTTGTAAACACTTTTCTCTGGATAATGACTCTTCATTGTATTGTAATATTCCCATCAATTATGAGGATCTAAATTCTTCTAAGTGTTGAAGCCAAGATAACCCTTTGGAACTCTCTTATATTGATATTGTTTTATCTATCAAAGTTTGCTTTCATTACATGTTTGTGAGTTAGTTTGTGCTTGTTATTGGATGAACTGATCACTCATCTTATTTCACTAGCTTGGGATTGAATGAGAATTGGTTCCAAGTTGTGGTCCAACTAACTTTCTTCCTACTTTTAGATGTTAGGAATAAATATAAGGTTCTAGTTGGTTATAGAGTCCTAACCTTGATGCAGGTGATTCATTCAAGCAATCATACTGAAGTTTGATGATCCTAGGCTCTAAGTGTTAGGAGTAGACTTATAGTTACACTTAAAGAGAACTCCTAGGACATGAATGATTGCATCTTTGTAAGTACGAATTGAATTAATGCAAAAGAGGAAAAAGGTGGTGAAATCTAGCTTCAATACGTCTTCATTATCTTGAAAACAACTTTTTATTGAATCTATGTTAATCTAGCATTTGATATCGTAGATCAATGTTATTTTCTTACCACAAACTTATTCTCATACCTTTCATGCAACTCGACCACAATTTTATTAAACTCAAACTAGTTAGACTTTGTGTATTTTGTTAAATCCTTGTGGATATGACAGTTGTTGTACTACAAACTATCATGTATACTTGCTGGTTAAAGAATTGATTGCATTGGAGCATTAACAGTATCCACCAAAGGAGGTTCTAGATATTGTGTCTCTTTTCTTGATGATTTTACTCAATTTACTTGGATCTATATTTTGAAACGCCGACCTGTTTATCTCATGATTTTCAAAAAATTTAATGCTCTTGTGAAGACCCAACACTCTACTACCATAAAAATATTTTGTTGTGACTTGGGGGGGCGAATACCTTTAATGATATTACCACTTTGGTTGCCTCTTATGGAACTATAACCAAACCTCTTGCACTAACATTCCTCAACAAAATGGCATTGTTGAAAGAAAACACTGTCATCTTATTGAGACTGCAAGATCATTCTTATTATTTGTTGATTTTCCAAGTGTCTTCTCTGTGAACGATATTCTTACAACAACTCATGTTATGAATCGGATCCCGACTTCGCATACATTTGGTTTGTCTCCTTTTGAAAAATTGTATGGTCATGCACAGGAATACTCTTTGCGTGTATTTGGATGTTCCTATTTTGTTCTAAAACCACATGTTAAACATACTAAATTATCAGCTAAGTTTGCTTTGTGTGTCTTGGTCAAAAGGGATATCGTTGCTTTGATCCAGTTAGTATAAAATTGTTTGTCTCACGTCCAGAACCTGCCTTTGAACCAAATACAAACACCACACCAGAGGTTGTACCTGTTGATCCCCTACTAAACCTGTTCAATCATTTCCTGAGGTTACGGTTCTTCTACCACCTATTTGACCTAGTCGTATTCGTAACTCTACTCAACTACCATATTTTGTTTATTCCTCTTATTAAGGTTCATTTTCTACTTTAATTGCCTCCATTAATCGTCTTCATCCTATAGAAGGGTTGTCTGTGATCCACTTTACCATAATGCTATCGTTGATGAACTTGTTGTCCTACATTATACTTGGGATCTAGTTCTATTGTCATTAGGAAAAATCCTATTGGATCTCATTGGATATACAAAATCAATACAAAATCAGATGACTTAGTTGAAAGGTATAAAGCAAGACTTGTTGCTAAAGAATATATCCAAGAGTATGGCATGGATTATGAGGAAACCGTTGCTCCAATGGCAAAGATGACTGCTATTTGTACCTTGATTGTTGTTGCTTCTATTTTTCAACGGAAGGTTTTTTAAATGAATGTGAAGAATGCATTTTTGAAAGGGGATCTACATGAGGAAGTCTACATGACTCCACCACCAGGTGTCTCTCACAAATTTGGTGAAGTTTATAAACTTCAAAAAGCTTTTTATGGTCTTAAACAAAAACCTCGTGCTTGGTTTCAAAAGTTTTCTAAAGTAATTGTTTCTCTTGATTTTGTTACTAGTCATCATGATTCTACTTTATTTGTCAAGAAAACCAATGCATGACGTATTTTGCTATCATTATATGTTGATGATATGATTATTACTAGTGATGGTTTTGATGGCATTGAATCTTTAAAAATTGCATTATCCCATTGTTTTACTATAAAAGATTTCGGTGTATTGCATTACTTTTTCGGTATTAAGGTTGTTTCTTCTTCCAAAGATTATCTTTTGTCTCAATCCAAGTATATTGCTGACCTATTTGAACGTGCTTGACTTACTGATAATAATATTGTTAATACTTATCTCAAGTGTATGATATTCCCAATCAGATGGTGTTCCTTTGACTGATTCTACTTTATATCTAACTACTATTGGGAGTCTCGTCCAAACATTGCACATGTTGTTCATGTTGTTAGTCAGTTTGTTTAAGCTCCAACAATAATTCATTGGGATGATGGTCTTCATATTCTTTGATATCTTCGGGACACTCAATTTTTATCTCTTTTGTTTTCTTCTACGTCATCTGTAAACTTGTGTGTCTATTTTGATGTGGATTACAATGGTGATCCTAATGGGTAGAAATCCACTATTGGATGGTGTATTTTTCTTAGTGATTCACTTATATCATAGAAAAGTAAGAAATAAGATGTTACATCTCGATCGTCCACAGAAGTTGAGTAATGTGCCATCTGTGTTGGATTTGATGAAGGAGGAATTTGCTACAAATAAAGTGAGTATAAAAGAAGGATCAAAATCAAAAGAAAGTAGATGAAGGTCCATATTTGAATATTCATAAAAGGTCTAATGTCACTACCATGAAATCCATACTTGACAAAAAAAAAGAGGATGATGCTGATATAAGAAGAAATACAAAGAAGGATACCAAATTGAAGAAAGATGTCTTCCCATGGAAGAAAGAGAAAAGCAAAAATTACAAACGCAAAAAGAGAAGAAAATCAAGCACCAAAAGATGGAGAATCAAATATGAAGATATAAAATTTAAATAAACAGGTATTAAGCAAGGAGGAATGTTGAGAATATTACTTAATATTTTTTTTATTTAAATTAGTTTCTAGGAAATATTTCAGTTTTAGAAATATGTTTTAGTTTTAGAGATTAGTTATTATTTTATATTAAGAGTGAGATATTGTAAATATTTTATACTTGATATTCCATTATATATTGTAACATCCCTATTTTTTAATAAACTGTATTATTTATTTTAAATAAAACACTTAGAAAATATTCTATTTTTACTAATATTTTGTATTTTATTAAGATGTAGTTTAAACATTAAAAATATCTTTTATCATGATGTAGTTTTTACTTATTAAAAATAACAATAAGAAGAAAACAAAACTAATAAAATATGTATATATATTTAAAAAAATTTAGATAAAAATATATTAATTAAATAGGTGCTTGTATTAAAAAAATCTTCTAAAGAAATAAGAAAATAAGGAGAGAAGATAAGAAAAATAAATAAATAGAAAAGAAAAAGGAACAAAAAAAGAAGAAGAAGATAAGATCATGAGAAAAGATAAGAATGAAAAAAAAAAGAAAAAAAAAACTAAAGAGATAAAGATTATCTCTTTAATTAATGAAAGTAATGATAGTTTTACACATGTATAGGCTTATATATATACATACATACATATATATATATATATATATATATATATATATGTGTGTGTGTGTGTGTGTGTGTGTGTGGAAGAAGAAGTTACCTGAAAGATAAAAAAAAGTGAGAATGAAAGAAAGAAAGAAAGGAGAGAGAGAAAGAAAGAGAAAGAGAAAGAAAGGAGAGAGAGAAAGAGAAAGAGAAAGAAGAGGGGGAAAGAGAAAATAGGGAAGGAAAGTTTAGAGGAAAGATTCAAAGAGATTCTAGTCCTCTTCAAATATTATTAGTGTGCACTTCAAATCAATAAGGTAAGGGGGAGTGAGGTGAAGTTCTTTTTATATTAATCTTGATAAACTCATGGGTTTTATATTAATCTTTTATTTATTTTGACTCGTATATTATTTTAATTTACCTTCATTAAACTTATTTTCATTTATTATCTCTTATATTTATTTTATTTAATCTCTAATTATGCATTGATCCTCTTTATTTATTTATTTTATTTAATATTCAATTATGCACGAATCCTGTTTATTTATTTTATTTAATTTATCTTCAGTTATGCACTGGTCCTGTTTATTTATTTAATTTAATTTATCTCCAGTTATGCACTGGTCTTATTTATTTATTTTATTTAATCTTCAATCATGCACTGGTCCTATTTATTTATTTTATTTAATTCATCTTCAGTTATGCACTGGTCCTATTTATTTATTTTATTTATCTCCAATTACGCACTGGTCCTATTTATTTATTTTATTTTATTTATCTCCAGTTATGCACCGGTCCTATTTATTTATTTTATTTTATTTATCTCCAGTTACGCACTGGTCCTATTTATTTTATTTAATTTATCTTCAGTTACGCACTAGTCCTATTTATTTTATTTTATTTTTATTTATCTCCAGTTATGCACTGATCCTCTTTATTTATTTCAATCAATATATCTTCAGTTACACATCGGTCATGTTTAATTTATATTTTTATTATTATATTTATTTATAACATTTTAATTCTTATCTAATTATTTATTTAAAGTTCTTGCTTTGATTCTTATTTTATCATTATTTTATAATTAAAAATAAATAAATGTGTAGTGAAAGTAAATTTTTTTTATCCAGTGAACTTGATAGAAGAAAATTGCATGTACATTTTATTGTTGTTTTATATTCTTTGTGTACAGTTTATACAATGACATGATTTGATAGTCATTACATTTTATGACCTTTGAAAATATCCAAGAGTATGTTAGTTAAGTAAGAGTTAAGTCTGGTTTCAATAAGTTGAGATTAAACCAGTGTCAAAGTGTTTGTATTTGGGAAGTCATAGTTTGGTACACTGCGGGATGAAAGGTAGAGACCATGGTGGGGTCTAAGGAAGTTTTACCAAGTAGGTGAATATCTGGATAGTTCATAATAGCGCACTGGACTAGGATATTCATAGGCCAAACTTGGAACTATCCGATACCTGCTCGGCATCGCCTAGGTTAGGTAGTAAGTATATATCTCTTTTGTGGACCGATAAATGGCTAATATTCTCGAGAAAGAAATAATTATGATTGTACCAATGTTTTATGAGAAATACTCAACTACTTAATCACTTCCCAAAGTAACTTTTTATGTTCATAATGGATCATCAGAAGTTGAATATGGATCCATATGTCTGGTAAAACAAGATCAAGTTTTGTGGTTGTAGGTCCAAATCTAGGCCCCCAGTGTCTGTATTGTTTGCTGAGTTTATTAAGATTGATATTAAGGCTTATAAAGACCTCTCCTTTCATATTTTTCTTTCATATGTACCCGTTGCATGAGCAGAAGAGAAACCTGCTTAGTGAGAGTTGTGCGGGATATTATTGGTGGATCTTCTGAAGATTGACTCGTGGATAATTTCTATTAATATCCTTAGGAGATATTAAAAATATAGATAATCTTCTATTCTGATGTAAGACTCTAAATATTATACAAATATATATATTTTTGTAATATTTCATGAACAATTACAGAAATGTAATATATATATATATATATATATATCTATATATATCAATATGAAGTTATGTTATTATTAATGTTCTCTCAAGGAAAATCTTATGGTAAAAAAAACATAATTTCATATCTTTTTATTAAATAATAATTATTTAATGTAGTAGTCAGGGTGTCACATATATCAAATAAAATATAAAAACATGCTCCTCCGTATAACATATGCCATATATCTCTCATATATCTCATATTTCCAAAAGTCCTAAAAATTCCAACATATATCTTTACCATTTGTTTCTTTGGCTTTACAAATTATAGATATATTTTCTAAGTTGCACTCCGTTTTACGCTTTCATTTTTTTATTTAACAAACTCTAAATGTATTTAGTCGTAATATTATAAGTTTAAGGGGATGTTAGCATAGACTCATGTTTTAGGCTCATTTATTTGTAACTTTTAGGGTTAGTTTTGTGTGTATTATATAACACACTTCTTCTAATATTTTATAATTAATCAATAATACATTATCATCTTTTTCGTATATTTATTTATTTTCTACAATTGGGACGTTACATATTGAACCTCTAATTTCTTACTTTTTCTTTTATTTTTGTAAAGTAAACTATTTTTCTTATATTTTCTTTTTTTCTCTTTTACATTTTTTACTCGAGATGTTTTTTTCTTCTCTTCTCCTTTCTTACAACATTCTTCACTCTTTCTTTTCTTCTTTTATTTTTCTATTTTTCTATCTACACTCATATATCAAAAGATCATTGCATTTGTCATTTTCTTTTTTTCTTCTCTCTCTTGTCCTACTATTGAAAATGTCATTTCAAAAAATTTAAGCTCCAAGATCTCATAATATTTCATATGAAATCTATCGTTTTTTCTTTTTTCTTTTTCCGAATACTTCCAAAACTGTGAGTTACTCACCGAATAATAATCGAATTTTTTGAAGAAAAATAATATAATGTCAAACAAAATGGAGTATGAGATGGTCCAAAAACTTATCAATGAGTGATCACCATTCTCCAATGTGAAATTTAAGGTAAAAGATAAACACTAGAACTTCATGTTAACCACATTTGTAATACTCATCATCAGATAAATTTTACATAATTCTCATAAAACAAGAGTTAGCTAATTAAATCATTCAACACGATTAGTATAGATTTTATCTAAAATAAAAAGTATGATGCCAAAAATTTTAAAAGTACTTTTTTGAAATATTATATAAATTCCAAACCTCATGTTCGAATAATGAACGTGGATAATCTAAGATTAAGAGCGCATACATAACTGTTGGTTTTAATTAAAAATTATAAAGAAATAGCTTTTACTAACTTGATTCTTTATTATTATATGTATTTTATTACAATTGGGTTGTGAAATTTCTCAATCTGCAATGCAACCTTTACGAGTTCATATATCTGTGATGATTCGGGACAGTTTCTTCTGTTGTTAAAAAATGACATGTTTGAATTGGAAAGAGATGCTAAAGATAAATTTACAAAATGCCAGAATTGCACATTGCTTTTTTGCAACATTTGATAATTTTCAATAATGACTTAACCATCTCAGAAGGTAGAGCAGAACATGCATGCACGTGTATCCAACTTTTCTTAACTTTTTTACTTTTCAAAAATTAGATTACAAAGTGATCACCATCAAGAGGATTTTTTTTCAGATCAACCAATAATCTAAAATATGAATGATCATAAGTTCATGATTGTGTCAGATAAAAAAAATCTCAAATATTTTCCATTTTGATTAGAAGTGTTACCCAACTAGCACTAGTCCTTTAAGCATGTTAATTAGATGCAATTAGTTCTTATTTTTGCCATCACAATCTAGCCATGGTTACAATATGAATACAAACAAAAAATAATCAAAATCATTGTCCTGATTCCGTATATTGATTTTTCTTCGAACATTATGAAACGAGAGAAATTAGATTGAAAGAGTGAAAAAAACAAAATCTTAATATTATAAAAGAAAGTCGTGAAAGGTAATTATCACAAAGAAAATAGAAATTAATCTCATAAAGTACCTTAATTTGTATATGATCGTATTGATAAATAACATATAATTAGAACCATAATTGTATAATCTGTATTTACTTTTTCACTTTATATATTCTCTTACAAGTTAAAAAGAGAAAAAGATAAAATACAGAGAAAGAAAATCCTCTATATATAATCTATCTTTAGCTCATGCAAATTACAGCGAAAAGGATAAAATATTTGATTAATGAATGAAACTCACATGTAAATGGATCTTCCTTATATCTTTTGTTGTACCCATCTATCTAATGAAACTCACATGCGAGGTTATGTTTACATTCTATAATATTTTATAATATAAGTTAATTTATCTATTCTATATTTCTATCTACTTATCTATATATCAAATTTTTTATTGCTAATTATAAGTTACTTTTTTCCCTCGATAATTGTGCATATAATAAAACTGAAATACAGAATGTCTTATAAATAATAAATCTTTAAAAATAATGATTAACTTATTTGATAAAGTTTCATTAAATTCTTCACGTGTAGCATGGTATAATAAAAATATAGATTACTTCGACGTCTCGTTCACTTCTTTTTTTTTTTAAATACTTTCGGATTTTAAAATGGATCCCACCCTTATGAGTTATATTTACTTTTAGTAATTTAAAGAATTTGTATCTCCAACAGCAATTCTAAAAGCTTAAATAACCTAGCATACGGCTGCTTATATATTTCATTATATAAACCTTTTATATTCCTATAACAATAATTGATCAAAAGAAAAAAAATACCAGAGACTAATTGCCTTTGAAAATAAGATTAAAATAGAAGATAAAAGATAATCAATTAATTATCTCTGGATGTAATGTTTCTTTCCGTTTCGGGTATAGGGGCAAACACCTACTTTCAACACTCAAATTACCCTTTATTCTCTTTGTTCAAAGTCCTCTTCAACTAGCTTGGTCGATCCTTTCTCATGTTCAGTCTGTTTTCTCTTTTCGCTCGGCTGATCAGGCGATAACAATAAATGTTGTAATGATGTTTAAGTCAGTCCAAGTCCAATCGGAAAATAACAATAAATGTTGTAATAAATGCGAGTTAAAAATTCTTACCAACTTATCTTGGGCCTCTATTTATAGTTTTTAGTATGGCATGTGATTAGGGTTCCTTAATCATGGCCCAATTATTTTTTAAACTTGATTACTGACTTACTTTACTTTAATTATCTTTCATCTTACTGGTTCAGTTTTGGTTTGGCCGCCCGACCGATGGGTTGTGCAACCTATCGACTGGCCTCATAGATGAGGGTCTCCATAGAAGTGGAGACAAAGTTCAACTGGAACTGAACACGGGGTGTTTAGTCCGACTGACCAACGGGTAGCCGATTTAACGTGTTCAGAGCTGAGACTTCATCCGGAGGACGGGAGGAGCCTTGGTCGCGAGCTCCCTTAAAGCACTTCGGAGAGATTGTCACATTAACGTCTCAAGAAAAGGTCCGCTTGTAGCGGGCGGCCTGCGGCCGCTTGACCTTGGTCTGCCTGACCAATGGGCCATACAGTACACTTTCATAAACTGGATTATTATTAATTTGTTGATACAAGTTTATTTTGTTTAAAAATGTTTCAGTAATGTATTTATATTTTTCTTAACTTTACTATAATTTTGTGGTAGAGTCTATATTAATCTCATTTTTCGAGTTTGAGATAGAAGCAAGTGTAAAAGCTTAGAATCTTTAAAATTTAAAGCAAAATTTTTTAATATAGGTATTGTTGTCTTTGGTTGGAATTTCCTTTTTTTTTTAGTTTGAAAAGACTTAAGCACAAGATAAAGGTCACGTAATATTGTTTGTGATTTCAACCCATATATAAAATAAGAATTTTGTACAAACTCATCAAACTCATCCAAAAAGTTTACTCATGCATTCATAGTACAACAATACACTTTAAGTCTCCAAACATACAAATCAATCCCATTACATCATATAACATGAGTAATCTTTGTTGCCTTTATTTGGATTTCTGTAGTAGTGTTTATATTAACATGTTTTTATGAGTTTGAGACTAAAATTAATATAAGAGTTAATGGTCTTTATAAAACAAAAGTACGAGCAACCTACTAATTATCTTTCCATACAATTTATAAGCATTCTTTTAGAATTTGACGATTCTAAACTTCTTAGCATAAATTTAAGGTTAAATATGTTGTTGACTTTACTTGGCCTTTTATGGTTGTGTTTATATTAGCATGTTTTTGTGTATTTGAGAGTGAAAAAAATGTAAAAACAAATTTTAGTAAGATAGAAGCAAATGATAAGATTTAACCAATTATGTGATTTTGAATACAATTTGTGATTCTTCCATCCTTATGAATTGAATGGTTCTTTTTGTTAATACATGTTTATTCACAACAAAATAGTATGTATGTATATATACGACGGTTTTAATATGGTGGTTAATTAAAATCATCGCTTTTTGTGGTATAATATGTTAGTTTGGTAACCACCAAAATGTACATGTATAATATGGTGTTTATAACCACCATCTTTTGCATTGTCATAATATTATTTAAAATTGTGTCATTTTGAAATGTCACTTTATATAAAATATTATTTTTTGCATTTGATTACAATTTTGTCTAAATCCTCATCCCCTTTTTTTGCGTGAAAATTTGTTCCCTCTCTTTACTCTTTTTCCCAATTTTTCTTTTCCCACTCAACATTTTAATTATCATTTCCCCAAGTCAAACTCACTTTCCTAATTCTCACACCCAGTTGTTGAAACTATTATCCTAACAAACTCAAAGTTCACACATTCCTAACTCATAAACCCAGAGTAACTTCATTAGCATTCCCAAAATCGATTCTCTAGTGGCATTACCAAAGTTGCTTCTCTATTGGCGTTCTCCATGTGTTCCCAGAGCCACGTTCTCCATTCACATTCCCAAAGTCTCATTCTCCTTTTGGTCTCACCTTAGTCATGTATTCATTCGCATTCCAGCTCCATCGTGCTTTGTTTATCACTTCTTGAGTGGTTGAAGGTAAGTTTTTAAAAGGTCAGTCCTTTAGGGCTTTTCATTGTTTTATAGAAATGTTGTAAGAATTGCATGCTAATTTTACTATTTTAATGATGTTTATGAACTTGTTTATTTAGGGTTTGAAATTGTCATACATCTCTAACGATGTATTATATTTTTAGTTGTTCACTATGATGAATTTAAGGTTATGGCTTATGTTGCTCGGATTTTTGAAGATTGGAAGGTTATATAACCACCAATTTTGTTTTACATGCAGACAAAACTAGAGACATTGAAGGTGTGTCACATATAGAAGAAGCAATTGGCATTGTTAAAGGATTGGCATTGATAGAGGATTCAACTATTACAGAGAGTGTCTACACTTGGAGTTTATTGTCTTCACACGATACTTTCATATTGATCCTTTTATATTTAATGATCTTTTTTTATTTATTATGTTCTCTCTTTGGAATGTTAAAAAAATTGAAACATGGTTTGAATATAGTTTTGGTGTTATAAAGTAATATGCATTATTTTCTAGATTGCACATTCTAAGATTGTATTTGACTATGTGTGTATTTACATTGACTTAAACAACATTGAGACATTTCTATGACCATAGCCATTTGCACAATGTTGATATCATGATACTATGAGCATAGGCATTTCCACATGTGGGAAATAACCAATACCTTAGAATAAGATCGTTTTCTGGTTTAAGAAGACATTAATTTGACGTAGGTAACTAACATGATAGATAAAAGAACCAACCATGAGACAATGGTGTATGAATCAGTTGGTCATGAGTAGCAACTTGGGGGTAATTTGGTATAGCATATGCATGTAGTATGCCTTCAACAATAATGCATTACTAAAGGGTTTGGACATGGTTGAGGGATTGGGGCACATTACATGGCAAGAACATAAGACGCTTTCACTAAGATCAAAATTGAATTAATGATCTAAAGTTATTTCATGGCCTAAATTGATAACTTCATATTAAATTTTGCACTATAGAATTAGCTTATTGTTTTTAGGGTATGGATACGTTGTGAAACAACCTTCCCCCATCACATATTGCATGCAAATGGTGCCTACAGGTGCGTAAGGCCAACATTTCTTTTCCCTTTACCACAAGATCAAATTTACAACTTCAATTTGAATTCAATGCATAATTTCCATTACCCAAGTAGTTAAATTGTATAATAGGGATTTAAAAGTAAAATCTTTTGTTGATCAAAATTTATGCATTCTAAAGTTAGAAAGGTAACCGAATAGTAGAAATTAAGCTCTAGAGACAAAAATATTAAGACATCGATAAAGAAGAGAAACTTTTTTTATTTCCTACATGTTCTTTTCCAGTTTTTGATATCTAATATGCCAAGGTAGTTGATCTGCCTTTATTTGATAGTACAAAAAATCAATAAATATGTGTGGAATATATATGTTTTGTCCGTTATTTTATAATTACTTTGAATGAATACTTCGATTAATTAATTGTTTTAGTTAATTGTATTTCATTTAATTGTTTGAAGGGTAGAAACATTTCCTTTTGTTTGTATGGTCCCTTTCCTAAATAATGATTTTTTTTCTTTGATGTTTGTTTTGTACTCATGCAAATATATAAATTGTAGATTTCTAAACCATGAAACACCATTGAATATTCAAATGGGTTGAATTTTTTTGGGATTTTGCTTTTGAACATGCTAATGGTCGTGTTATTAAGTGTCCATGTTCAAAGTGTGATTTCAAAAAATGTCAAACTAGGGATGCAGTTCAAGAACACTTAACATGTATAGCTTTCCCTGAAAACTAAAAAACATGGTATATGCATGGTGAAGGATCAAATATAAGTGATTCCATGGTAGGTAAAAGTGCAAATGTGATTGAAGATTTTCCGATACAATTGGTAACTCCTGCATTATTTTTGAATTGAATTGTTTTGAATTTGTTTAATATAGGTTTATTTTATTTTGAAAATATATTAGTAATGTATATATTGTTGTAATATTTATTTTGAATTTTGAGGTGGTGTTTATATTAATATGTTTTTTCTAGTTTGAGACTAAAGAATATATTAAATTTTATGATCTTTATAGGACTGAAGCAAAATGTAAGAAGTAACATACTAATTATCTTTAAATATTATTTGTGATTTCAGCTCATACAAAAATAAGAATGTTGTACACATTTGTTTAATAAATAGATATTGTATATTTATACTATTAAACATATAAATAATTAATATTATCAAACTCATCCAAAAAGTCTATGAAAACATTCATACTATAGCAGCACATTAAGCCTTCAAATATACATCTCAATCTCAATACAATGTAATATGGACAACTTTTATGCCTTTGCTTAAACTTTTTGTGGTGCCGTTTATATCAATACGCTTTTTGTGAATTTGAAACTTAAGCAAATATATGAGCATACTAATTGTCTTTTGAAGACTTTTTTTTTTCTTGCATCCTTTTAGAATGGTTTGATCTTAATTTTTTAATATAAAGTTATTTTGTTTTAAGAATATCAAAATAATGTATTTGCATTATTGTTGTCTTTGTTATGACTTTTGTGACAATATTTATATTAGCTTGATTTGTGTGAGTTTGAAAATGAAGCAAATATAAGAGTTTAAAGTACCAAATTAAAGTATAAGAGTAAACGTACTAACTATTTTTTCATAAAGTTTGTGATTTTGCATTCTTAAAATAGTATGGTTATAAATATTTTAATATAAGATTACTTGGAGGATTCTCCAAGATCAACTATTTGCATAGATTGATAGGTGTGAGTCGAGTTTTCAAGAACTCAATGAAATAATTGAAATCAATTGAAAATTAACATTAATTTATATTGATACAAAATAAATTTTAAAATAACAAATAAAAATAATCACATGTTAACAACAAAGAAACTCTATTTTTTTATGTCAAATAATCACTTTTCAACCTCAATCAAAACAAAATCATCTCAACAAAAGACAAATTAATAATATCTCAATTAAGGTCTTCTAGAAATTAGAAGATAAAGATTGAAAGCATAAATGAGAAAAAGAAATAAAAAATTTTAAAATTCTTAATTTTATATAATTAGAACTTAGGCTAATTAGTAATTTGGTCATTCTATTTAAGTCTTTGATTCGTTGTGGTACTTATAGTTTTTATTACTCAATTGAGTCATATTTTTTTTAAAACAAAAAATTCAATTGAGTATCTATTTTTGTAAAAAAGATTCGATATAATCCATTTCACTAAATTAGCATTAACACCCTTTGAAAGTACCATGTTTCAAAATTTGGATATGTCACATGTCAAAATCTATATTATTTTACTTTGAAGATAACCCATATTTTGACACGTGAAAGATCTATATTTTGACGTGATACTTTTAAACTTTGTTAATATAAATTTAACATAAGAAGTTACATTAAATCTTTTTACAAAATAGGAATTCAAATTAAAAACAAATATAAGAATCAAACGAATCAACAACCTAAATATGGATATTTTACTGATTAAAACTAATAACTTATTAGAAATGAAGGAGTATTTTACCCTAAAAGTGGAATACAACTCAAAAAGAAACAATGGTAATTTAAAAAATAATAATAGCAATACGAAAGCGATGTATTGATGGTTGAGTAGTAGAAGATTGATACGAAGGAAGAAACAAAATTTTGAATATATGTCCCCACTTGTCTTTGTGTTATCTTTACTCACTTTGGTATCGCGGATGGAAGACCTTTCTGAAAAGCACCACCAACCAACCTTTTTCTTTCGTTCACAACACAAAATAATTTAAAAGAAATTGATAAGAGCATGAACATGCCCTTTAACTTTCAAAAATACGACAGGATCATGCTGGTTTTTTTATTGTCTTCCCTTTTTCAAAACTTGTTTCTAAAACTCAAAAAGAAATGTAAAGAGTGTAAAACGCAAGTATGCTAATGTGCAATTTTCTTTTATCTTATCACTGAGATGAATAACATAGAAAAATTATTTTTAAAATTATAAATCATCAAATAATTTTAATTTTGAATTATAATTAAACACAAATGAATCTCTCTATTCACAAAAACTTGCTATGTGTATTTATTTTGGGTAGTGAATTAAAAAGTACTAAATATAATTACGGTTCGATTTATCTTACGATCACAATTTTAAAGACAAATTAATTAATAATTTATTTTTTATTTTATTTTATATATGAATTTATTATCTGCAGTTCTTCGGATTTTTTTTTTCTCTTGATGATGGTCAAATAGTGCTAACCAACCTAGGCCCTTCCAGGCTTAGCCCACAACCCATTCAAGCCAAAAACCAAAATTAGGCCCTATGCGTTTTGTTGTTATTTAGTAACATAACACCAATTCTTCACTATTTTATTTGAAACAGAAAATTAAAAGTATTATATTGTTATACTAATGAGTTAAATTTATTGTCAGAGATTAAAATAAATTAAATAAAAATATTTCTCATTTTCCAAATCTTAATACAAATGCTACAATCATAAACAAATATAAACTAAATATTGTTAATCTACTCTCTACTAATCCTCCTTTGATTTTCTCATTCCCAAATACAATTAGTACAACATTATAATGAACAACAAGCTAAACTTTTATTGTATAATTATTATACAAATGTAATCACAAACGTTTTCCTTCTATGCTGCTACTTTTAATATAGGATTATTACTAAATAAAAGTCACATGTTAAGTTTTAAATTCACAAACGCAACTGACATAATAAAAAGGTTTAATTATATTTTTTGTTCCATTTTCATAACAAATTTTCTTTGTTCCTCTATTTTTTCTTATCTTAATTTGGTCTCTATTTTGAAAAATTTGATTCAATTAAATCATCTTCGTTAGTGGCATAGTAATAACGTTAAAGGGGTGTCACATGTTAGTTTCTAAATTTTTTTAATTTTTTATTATTTTTTTTTTGAATTTTTAAAAATAAAAAAAAAAATTTGTCACGTGTCATGCTGACGTCGTGTCATATGGTAGCAACAAAGTGATGTGACAATAACAATGTCATGTGTCACTATTATGTCATGTGTCATTTCTTCATTCTCAATCTGATCCTGTATTTTAATTTTTGCCTCAATTCCGTCTCAATCTTTGTAAAAATTGTGCAATTTCGTCCCTCTCCAAATTGAAACAAAAATTAATTTTTATATAAATGTCATACAAATATTTTTATTAAATTTGATATTTTTATTCAAATTGATATTTTTATTATATATTTTTAACATATCTAAGTTTATTTAAATTTGTGTTTCACATTCAACTATTCAATTGTACTTAAAATTGTTTTCAAATTTTAAATTTATTTATTTTTGATTCTCACATAAACTAGTTAGAATTATTTTTAAAATTTTTAAAATTGTTATTTTTACACCAACTTAAAGAATTGGATAGAAAATATTGAACTTTACACATTTTAAAAATATAAAATTATTTGAAATATAAATTCAAATAATAAAACAATATTAAAGTATGATGTAATAAAATATCAATATAATTTATGATTTTTTTTTCTATTGGCATTCTTTTCTATTAACAACTTTAAAACAATTTTAAATAAAGTTCAATGTAAAATATAAATTTAAATAAACTTAATTTTGTTAAAAATATTTACTTGAAATATCAATTTTGGATAAAAAGATTTGTGTACATTTGTATAGAAATTAAATTTGGTTTCAGAGCGACAAAATTGCTCCATTTATAAAAAAATAGGACTAAATTGAGACAAAAATTAAAATATAGGGACTAAATTAAGAACGAGGAAATGACACTTGGCATAATAGTGACATGCAACGTGGCACGACATCAGCATGACACGTGTCAAATTTTTATTTTTTTCAATATTCAAAAAAATCAAAAAAATCAAATGAAAAAATCAAAATAAAAAAAATCCAAGAACTGACATGTGACACCCCTTTAATGATGTTAAGGACTTGATTGCATCAAATTTCTCAAAACAAGGACCAAATTGAGATAAGAAAGAATAGAGAGACTAAATTGATATTTTGCTATGAAAATGGGAACCAAAGACATAATTAAACCTAATAAAAAATAGTTAACAAGTCTGATTTAGCTGGTTGAGCTATAAATACTAATTTTCAATTCCTACAAATAACAAGAATTATTCTATATCTTTTAATTACTAAATAAACCGATCGTAAATGGTCTTTCCAATAACCATATGTAAGTGTGGTTTGAAATCGTCTTTGTAGATATTTGCAAAGGTTTAATTAGTTGGATGGTACCCACTTTCATTCGGATGTGTCAGTTTGGTACCCGCTTTTATAAACGTGTCAATTACTCCCAACTTTTGAAAAAATGCTTCAATTAGGCCCATTTAAAAAAATCATTAACGGCATTAACAGTGTGTCACATGTCAATATATGTTTTTTTTTTTAATTTTTAATTTAAAAAAAATTGTCATGTGTCAGATCCCAAGTGTGATACGTGGCACTAAGTCTCAAGTGGTAAGATATTGTCACATGCCAATGTTACTACCAAGTGTCATTGTCTTTGTTTCAATCTAGTTTTCACTTATGTCTCTTTGTTTCAACTTGAGAGAGACAATATTATTTTAATTTGAAAAAAAAATGGTACTAAATTGAATTAGAAAAATATATGTGGGGGACTAAATTGAAACAAAAAAGACACATGTAGGGACTTAAGTGAAACAAAGAGACATATGTGATAACTAAATTGAAATCAAGACAATGAAACTTGGTAGTGACATTGACATGTAATAGTACTAATATTTCCACGTGTCACACCAGGGACCTGCCTGACATGTGACAATTTAAAAAAAATTAAAAAATCCACATATTGATATGTAGCATTTTTTTTTGAAATAGACCTAATTGAAGCATTTTTCAAAAGTTAAGACGTAATTGACAAGTTTCTAAAAACGGACACCAAACTGACACATCCAGACGAAAGTGGATACCATCCGACTAATTAAGCCTATTTGCTAACAAATGTAACTTCAATTTTATCATAATCCTTTAAGATATTGATATTTTTTTAGATTAAATATGTTTTTATTTGTACTACTATTTTCCAAAAAAATGTGTTAATGAAAAAATATATGTATAGTTTACTTTAAGAACAAAAATATAAATTTTAAAAATAGTTTAAAAACAAAAAATATTTAATTCCTTTTTTTTTTCATCTTCATTTCGATCAATACATTTACTTACTAATTATCTTTTGTTTTTTACCACTTTGTTGTGTAATATTTTTTATTAGATTTAAATTTATTTTCATATATATATATATATATATATATATATATATATATATAAATAAGCATTGTTCTTATCATAAAGATCTGGAGTCCTTTATTACATAAGTGGCTAAAAATATTTGGGATCCTTTTTATAATCCTTTTTATTACATAAGTGGATTCCTGACTTTTTTATTTACCATGAGATAAGGAAGTACTTTTTATTATATCGATTCAAAACCGTGTTAGTTGATCTTTACAATGTTTCCTTTATCAATTAGATTTTCTATCCATAGAAAAAGAGGGTATTTAGACATATCGATTTCTTCATATTTTTACTTCTATGAAGTTTCTTTGCTACAATTGATAAAAATGATTGTTTTGAACGATATATATGCGTGTGTGTGTGTGTGTTTATAATTATTTCTATTTCTATATTTCTTGTATTAAAATTTGTGGATTTATTTGTTTTTTTCTTTTTTCTTTCTACAGTGGAGATAGTCGCACGTAATGACAAATCAGAACCATATTATTAAAAGTTTGGGGTAAAAATGAGTTTCGTTCAAGCGCTCGAAAATAATATTTCAAAGCTTTAGTATGTTATCCATGTTATTCGTTACTTGTGTGAATAAGGTCTATGTTATAGAGTATAAACTATTGTCTGATGAGTATAATCGAAGGAAGATCCACTTACAGAATCTGACGCTCAAGTCAAAATGTATGAATGATATGTGAAATTGATTAACTGCTACATTTGACAATGTGTTATATTTATATGCGAAAGTAGATCAAATCTATAATGTACATGAATATCATTATTGATTACCAGATAACGTTAATTGATAGAATATTTGTTTTTAATTTATTATATATATATATATATATATATATATATATATATATATATATATATATTTTTATTTAAAATATATTATAT
>Ga0214543_1006990_pt1 | contig 19702 bp, 2 predicted proteins | sample CNSS2metaG_FD_160094 | JGI IMG/M metagenome (GOLD analysis project Ga0214543, IMG submission 160094) | Root nodule microbial communities from cowpea collected in UCLA plant growth center, Los Angeles, California, USA - CNSS2 | ecosystem: Host-associated > Plants > Roots > Nodule | place: USA...
TTTTTAATAAATATACATTTATTTTATATATTAACTTAATAACATTATACTATTATCATCTACTAATATAATCATTCATATTTAAAAAATACACACAGGCGCGATAGCGCCTGTGTTTACACTAGTAATAATAATAGGATTAATTAAACCATTTGTTCCCCTTAAAACTACTTAGCATGTGGTGTCTATGTAAGACTTATCAGACAAGTCTCAGTCTCCAGACCTTTGCATGTTGAATCAACTGAGGAAAGAAATCACGCGAGCTTTGGGAAACTAAAACCAACCAATCTTATCATCTTCAATTGTCTCATTAGTTACTTAAATATTCAACCAAAATGAAAAAAAATCCTATTAAAAGAACCCTAAATCCAAACATGCACGAGAGAACAACATCCTGCCGTACCCTTCCAGCGTCTAGCCAGGCCAGCAAGCAGAAGCGCGGCCGACCCAAGGTCTATCACTTCTCCCTCGCCACTAGGAGGGAGACGCTGCCACGATAGTCGTTTTAGCAAGCTGTAAGAGACATTTTTGTGATGAGCCCCGTTACAATATCACAAGACGACATTTTTGTATTTTGAAGTTTATTTAAATTTAAATTTGTAAAAATAGGTTCGTTAATTTTCTTTTTTAAAATAGAGTTAGGTGAAGTCGTCTTTTACCCTGTCAATTTTTTTTTTCTAAAAGTAAAATTGTGATGGAGAAAGCTGGTTTTCGTTCATTGTCAAAAAGTGAAGTCGTCCTCTGTGACGACTTCACTTTTCACTTTGTTTATATATTATCAAAATGCAAGAAAGCTTTTGATATCTGTATGGTTTAATGTTTCTTAATAAACGAGGAGCAGAAATTTTAAATTTAAATAAATTGATTCAATTTCTGATTGAGCTAGTTGTTTTCGGAGTGGGGGGTTTTGACAGGAGTAGGAGTGGCGTGAGAAAGTTACATAATTGCATGCGGGAAGATGCATGTTGGTGAAAATTAAATGTAGGGGATAAGCTTCTTATGGGTGCACCTGCGCTGATGATTTCTCCACAAGCGAAATACAGTATTGATGTCAGATGAAAGTTTTAGTAATATATATTAAAAAAATTGAAAAGTGAAGTTGTTATTTACAAGGACGACTTCACTTTTTGACATGAACAGAAACCGACTTTTCATAGTACAATTTCAATTTTTGAAAAAAAAAAGAGAAACTAGTAGGGTGGAGAACGACTTCACTTGTAATGTCGTCCTCCACCCTAACAACTTGACCCTATTTTACAAAAAAAAATAATCAACGAATCTATTTTTACAAATTTAAATTCAGATGGACCCCAAAATACAAAAAAACCTCACAAGACTCAACGTTTTCACGCGAGTTACGATTTTTAACGATGATCCATGAAGATCGTAACTTTCAAACGACGCGAGATCGAAGAAGGAGAAGAAGATCGTAATCTCGTATGATCTTACTAGTTGAAACACGATTTTGAAACACGATTTTGACTATTATACTCGTTTGACTTCCAAGCTCTTCTTCTCCAGATTCAGTCATCTACACACTCATACAACGTTCTCAAAGCGTCATCGCTGCACTTTGCAATTCCTTCAGAGCACAACGCAACTGGGATTCCATAACTCGCCAGTTCCGTTCTCTCCACTTAAACGACTCGTCGGTTCAACATCTCTTTCTGCAATTCAATTCCCCCTCCGACGCGAAAGCCGCATGGGCTTCTTCCACTGGGCCGCAACTCGGCCCAACTCCACCTTCCAACCCACCACTCGCTCCTACACCATCACCATCAACCTCTTGTTAAGAGCCAACTTATTCATCCATATGCGCGCTCTTCTCTATTCTCTCACCAAAACAAACACACTCACATGATGTTCCTGCACTCGTCGATTCTCTTCTCAACGTGGTCATTTCAACCTATCGCGACCTCACTGTGAACCTTCTTATCCAAGCCTATGCGAAGGCTAGGATAACGGACGTCGCCTTCCACGTTTGTTTGCTACGTGAAGGAGCATGGAGTCTCCGTCACCGTCAGTTTTAACGCCTTGCTTCACGCGGTGCAGAAATCTGAAAATTGTTTTCTCATTTAGGAGGTTTACGAGTTCATGATTCAGAGAAGGATTTACCCTAATTTGACGAGTTTGCGAATCATAGTTGATGCATTGTGCAAGGAAGGTGAATTGTAGAAGATTGTTGACACGCTTGATCGGATTATGTAGAGGAGTACTTTCCATTCTCCTTCTATGATCGTGAATTGTAGTTTGATGTTGAGGATTTTGGAGAGGGGAGCGAAATTGGAGAGTGATGTCGTGGTTTTGTTGAAAAGGCTGTTGCAGAATATTTGCTTCACGAGAACGTTGTGTGGTCTCTGGTTCTGCATGCGAAGGTTGCGTTTGGGGATTTGGATTCCGCGTGGGGATTGTATGGGGAGATGGTGAGAAGAAGGTTTAAGTTGAACGCTTTTGTTTACATGTCGTTTGTTGGAGCATTTTGTAGAGATGGGAGTGTTGGGGAGGCTATTAGTTTGGTGCGTGAAATGGAGGGGAATGAGCTGAGGCCATACAGTGAGACATTTGAGCATGTTGTTGTGGCAGATTCGGAGGAGTGTGTGAGGGTTTTTGATGAGATAGTGAGGGTTGGGTTTGTGCCTGGTTGTGTGGTGTTTAATAAGGTAGTGGAGAGGTTATGTGAAAAGGGTGAAATGGAGAAAGCGAATGGAATATTGAGTGTGTTGATGGATAAATGGTTTTCACCGGATGATGTTACTTATTCTCTTTTGATGCAGGGTTACGCTAGGAAGGAGGAGGTTCAGGAGGTTTTGAAGTTGTATTATGAAATGGAGTACAAACGTGTGTATCCTGGGTTGTCAGTTTTTGTGACGGTTGTTCAATTTTTGTGTCGTTGTGGAAAGGTTGAAGAGGCTGAGAGATATTTGAGGGTGATGAGAGAGCGGTTGGTGGCTCTGGATGCTAGTGTGTATGGGGAATTGGCTTCTTTTCTATAGCTGAAGCCGCAATTAAAGTAATTTCTGTAACCTTATGTAGTCCGTAGAAGTTAGAACTTTGAAAGATATGGAAATATATGGAAAGATATTAGCTGCTATAATGTACTGTTAAACATGGATACAATTGTGTTGAGTTATGGAAAAATATTGTTGAGATACCACCAATCATTGTAATTGTTATTGTAATAATGACAATTAAGATGTTGTATGAAACTATATGAGATTTGTTAATGGTAGAGCCCTATATATACTCTTTTGTTCTGGTTTACTATCAATTTGAGTTAAATCAGTTTTCTTCTTGTTAAAGTATTTACAAGTTGGAACTCCTAATCTTGAGTGTTCTACTTTTGCATTTAAACCCTAGCAACCTTAGTTGTACCTTGTTCTTGTTTCTTTTTTTTTTGGGGTTGCCTTAGCGCACTCATTCTAATTTTTGGTTTACCTAAGTGCACCCATCCTGTTTGTCACAGATTCTCCATCACTACCATTGTTGTCATCACTATCAACACAGTCACTCATTCTAATATTAGACATAAGAGTGATTAGGTGGCTTAGTAGTTAGATGGAAGAGATGTGAGGGAAAAGTTGTGGGTTTGATCCCCCTAACTAACAATTTGCACAAATAAGGTTGGTTTGGTGGGTTTAAAAGGGAAGGTGGGAGAGGTTGTAGGTTCAACTCCTCCCACTAACAAAAACTAACAACTAACTTTTGCCGATAAAAAAAAATATTAGACGCATTTTGGTAGGACTGAGGTGACCTAAGCATTGATGCTCAAGAGCTTGAGACACACTAGGGATACATGCAACCGATTGTGACAGATAGTATAATCCTCAAGACTCATGTCATGCTCCAATAGTTTGCTTGGTACGCTGATCCTGAACAAGAACAAAATGATTAGCAAAAGGAATAGGGTAATTTCGGGTGCGTGGGAGCTTGCTTATGGAGATTAAATTAAAAGGACACATGGGAATATAAAGCAAAAAATCTAGGGTAACATAAGAAGAAGGTCGTGTGTGACCAATGCCATGAACTTTTATTTGAGAGCCATCATGGTCACAAAGGGTAAAGAATCCAATAAGTCAATTGACAGAAAATGGCAGAGGAATCAATCGAAGGTACAGGAGAATGACCAAACATGTGAGGAACTTAGAGGTGAAGTACTTGTTCACTACCAGTTTCATAAGATGGAACAACTGTGCTGGATAAGATTTGATTGCGGACATAGTGAAACTTAGGAGGAAGTCCAACAAGTGCAAGAGCTATAAAAAACTTTCCATGTTGTTTGGCATGTCTGGTTCCATCATTAATTAGTGAAAGGTATGAGTGACTCAAAATCAGCAATTAAGCAATCGAGTTTACCAAGATATGTCTGTATATTATATTTTCTAGCTTCACAGTGATAAGGTTAGAGACAACATTGTAAAGACAATGAATATCATTGAAGTATAGTTTCTTGGCTTTCTTCCATACATCATAACAAGTAGTAAAAGCATGGTATTGAGGCTGCAATTTGACATTGCTACACAAAGAGGCATCAATTTGCATCCACTGGGCTTGATCATTGCGGGGAATGTCTTTGGCATGTTAGGTCAAGTGGTTGGCACGACCTTGACCTTGAAACCATAGCCCAGGAGCTATAGTTGCTCATCCCAGTCAGTTTTTAACATGGAATCAGCGGAACAATGACGATCGAAGATCGAAACCAAAACTACTGATATTGTGTTAAAAAGTGGATTTTATACCTAATTCAATCTCACAAAACTGGCTTGTAAGGTGAGGATTGAACCCACATATATACTATAAATTGGCTTTATTTCTAGTCGATTTGGGACTTCCAACACACCCTTTTTGCTGAGGTATACACACCTCGAGCATGAGATTGGACACTAATAGGTGGTTTGAAAACAAGTGGAACAATAGACCCAACAAAAATGAAGCTTCGATAGGATAGGCTCTAACCCATGACTCTGATACTATATAGAAATGTATATGTGTTGAATGTGTTGTGTGTCTAACATAGGATGTATTTATACTAATTTACAGAATCAATTATAATAAAACACCTAATAATTAGGAACCAATCATCCTAATTTCCTAGAATATGTAACTGTTAATTTCCTACAAATATGTAACAGCGGATTATATTCTAACACTAAGAGATCAAGTTAGGATTGAAATATTGGAGTTCTAATTAACAAGTTACTAATATTTAACAAAGCCTTGTAAGCCTAACAGGTTCAAGCTAATTGTAGAGATGAAAGGAGTGTAGTCTATTTAAAATCTTGAGTTACGGGAAGTGTTGCAAATAATTCAATTAGTGTTGTATATTAGTTAGGTAGCTAGTGGTTGTTAACTAATTGCTTGTTATTGTATAATAAATAGTAACATTGTTATTGTAATACATATCTATGTGAGAAATAAAATTTTGAGATTCAGTACTTGGTATCCCTTGTTCACTTCTCTTCTCTGTTTTTGTGAGTGTGTTTAGTCTGTTTTCTAACACTACTCTCTTCCTCTTGAGATGCTAAACATTGGCTTTAAGTGAGTCCGAATTCAGCAAAACAAGGTAAATATCTCCCGTATCAACTCTAGTTGTGGTGGAGTCATTGGTGCTGCCATTGGCTGCTATTTTGTCGCCATTGACTGTGCTAGTTAGAGCAGTCTTTTGATGGGTATGGACATGCATGCCTCCACAAGGGTAGAGTAAGAGTCTATACATTGATAAAGCTAGGACTCTTGAGACCATGTAGAGAGTAATTGAGAAAGGTTTCTTGTATTATTTAGCAGTAAAAGTACTACTTGAATAGAAATGTTATATTAAAGTTTACTCCTTTATTCAAAGAACCGAATAAAATAAATCTAATCCTTGATTCCGCAAAATCTTTTATTTCTGTATAAGGGGAACTTTTGTTTTCAAAATGCATAAGCTTATATAAAGCTTAAATCATAAGTTCCAGTAGAACCCAAAAAAAAACTTAAAACATGTGCAAGAACTAGTGTGTATTGAATTTCAAATTTCATAATTACAGGTTTGCTCACTTGGAGTTCAACCATGTTGCTTGTGTGAATAAAGCTCTACATCTTGATGAGAGTGAGCTTGGAGGTTATCGCTTGACAGTTGAAAAGGAAAAGCCTCAGCGTGAAAACTGAGGTACACGCCGTGGAAGAGGTGGTGGTTGTCGTGAATTTGGTGGAAGAGATGGCAGTGGTTGTAGCAGCAAAGTGGATTGGGGGAGAAGTAGTGGTCGAGGGTGGCCAACCCATAAATCTGCAAATTTAGTTTATGATTATTCTCTATGAAATATGTTACTGTAGTTTATCTTTATATGTTATCATAGCTTATCTTTAGGCTTTATGTGTGTGTGTTTGTTTTTTATTTGGTCTTTTCATGATACAACTTTTAAGTAATTGAGTAATATGAAGAAGGGAAAAGTTGAAAACCACTATAAAAATTGAAAACTTGAATTTAGTAATGTGACTACAACTCAATAAGTCTACTAGGAGTTGGATAACAATTTTTGTCAAATAATTATGGAAGAGTTTTACAATTTTTGCTAGAAGAATCGCATGAGAAGGTTTACCATTTTTGCAAGAAAGATTGCATGTTTTGTTGAGTATTGTTAGATGTTGCCGAACCATGTTGAATTATTGTGTATTTAAAGTTTGTGCTCTTATTTATGGGTTAAGTATGTTTTTAGTCCTTAAACTTTGATCTAAAATTGAAATTCATCCCTGGTTGAAATTTTGATAAATTTTGGTCCCTAAACTTTAAAATTGAATGAATATAGTCCTTTTAACCCAATTTTGTTAATTTTTTTTAGGTTTCGAATGCATTTCTCAGTAAATATTAAGCCGAGAATGTGTCAAATGGCGTAAACAACTCCAATATTAACATGAAACACATTCCACATGTTGAAAAAAGTCAACGTAATTAGGTTAATAAGGACTATATTCATTCATTTTTAAAGTTTCGGGACCAAAATTTATCAAAGTTTCGACCAGGGACAAATTTCAATTTTTGACCAAAGTTCAAGGACTAAAAAGATACTTAACCCCTTAATTATTGATGTGTTACCAGTAGAAATTTCAATTGTGTGATTCCTTAACCATGTTTCAGAAAAATCGTGTTTCACATTCTGTCGCAACTCTTCAACATTTTCACTCTTATAATGTTTTTTGAGAAATCATATACATTTTCACTTTTCTAATGTTCTCTAATAAATCATTGTGACATGTGATTTCATGAGTATTGCTTTAGAAGCTGTAATTGGGATATCATGTGGCATAGAAGATTAGTTCATTAAAAGTTCATTTTTAACATGCACAATTTATTTTATTTTATCTTATTTTCTTCTCATAGAAATGTTTATAGAGAAGTTTATTGGAATGTACCTTAATTCATTTGCTACTTTAGTTCCACAACCTCTGCATCATATATATGTTTTCATACTCTGATTTTTTTTCTTCTGTGATTATAATTTAGGGAGGAAAAACCAATTTCAACGATGATCACTATCACAACAGATGTTGGAAATTTTGGATTTATGTAATTGTCAATCAAGTTTTGCATTTGGGTTTATGTAACTGTCAATTGGATTACTTTTGTGGGTACATGATATCTGTTGTTGCTGCTGCAATATGGTGTTGTGTGGAACACAAATTGATTGCAATTGGGAAAATGGAGTTCAAATTCTTTACTATTTTTTATGTGATGCCTTCTAGTGAGCATTTAAAATATACTATATTGGTATTTTAAATATCTTTTTAATATATTTTAAAATAAAAAATTAGTAGTAATCAGTGTATTACGAAAGCATAGTAGAGGAACAACAAAAAAAACCCAGCAGAGAATCCAAATTCGAGAAAAAGTGGGTGTTTAATTCAAGAAATGTTTTTTCTAAAATTGATACAACATCATTCTTATATGATGTGGTTCAATTTTGGTTCTTGTGAAAACTGAACCAATTCAAACTGAATTATTATATTTATATTGATATTACTTGGATCTTTAACCTATTTATTCAATCTATTATTTGTTGATGTGTTACGACTAGAAAATTCCAATTGTGTGATTCATTAACCATGTTCCATAATTATCGTGTTTCACATTTTGTCCTAACTCTTCAACATTTTCACTCTTCTAATGTTTTTTGACAAATTATATACATTTTCACTCTTCTAATCTTCTCTAATAAATCATTGTGACATGCGATTTCGTGAGTATTGTTTTAGAAGCTACAATTGGGCTATCATCTGGCATAGAAGATTAGTTCATTAAAAGTTCATTTTTAACATGCACAATTTATTTCATTTTTTCTTAACTTTTTCTCATAGAAATGTTGGTAGAGAATTTTATCGGAATGCACCTTAATTCATTTGCTACTTTAGTTCCACAACCTGTGCATCATATATATGTTGTCATATTCTGAGTTTTTTTCTTCAGTGATTATAATTTAGGAGGGAAAAACCTAATTTCAGTGATGACGACTATTGCTGCAGAAGTGAGAAATTTTGGGATTATGTAACTGTCATTCAGGTTTTGCATTTGGGTTTATGTAACTGTCAATTGGATTGTTTTTCTATGTACATGGTAACTACTCCTGCGGCAATTTTGGTGTTGTGTGGGACACAAATTGGTTGCAATTGGGAAAACAAAGTTCAGATTCTCTACTGGTTTTTATGTGTTGCCCTCTTGTGAGCATTAAAAATAGACTATTTAAAATTTCTTTTTAAGAAATTTTAAAATGTCAAAATTAGTGGTAATGAATGTATTATGAAGGCACAGTAGAAGAACAACAACAAAAAACCCAATAGAGGATCCAAATTTGGGAAAAAGTGTGTTTAACCCAATAATTTATTTTTTTAAAACTTATAAAACATAATTCTTGTACGACGTGGTTCGATTTGCATTCTTGTGAACTGAACCAACTCAAACTAAATTATTATATTTACAATGATATTACTTGGATCTTTAACCTATTAATTCTATCTATTATTTGTTGATGTGTTACCACTAGAAAATTCCAATTGTGTGATTCTTTAACCATGTTTCATAATTATCGTGTTTCACATTTTGTCCTAACTCTTCAACATTTTCACTCACCTAATGTTGTCTGATAAATTATATACATTTTCACTCTTCTAATTTTCTCTAATAAATCATTGTGACATGCGATTTCGTGAGTATTGCTTTAGAAGCTACAATTGGGCTATCATGTGGCATAGAAGATTAGTCCATTAAAAGTTCATTTTTAACATGCACAATTTATTTCATTTTTTCTTAACTTTTGCTCATAGAAATGTTTGTAGAGAAGTTTATCGGAATGTACCTTAATTCATTTGCTACTTTAGTTCCAGAACCTCTACATCATATATATGTTGTCATATTCAGACTTTTTTTCTTCAGTGATTATAATTTAGGGGGGAAAACCAATTTCTGTGATGATGACTATCGCATCAGAAGTGGAAAATTTTGGGATTATGTAACTGTCATTCAGGTTTTGCATTTGGGTTTATGTAATTGTCAATTGGATTGCTTTTATTGTACATGGTAACTGCTGCTGCTGCAATTTTGGTGTTGTGTGGGACACAAATTGGGGTCAATTGGAAAACAAAGTTCAGATTCTCTACTGGTTTTTACGTGCTGCCATCTGGTGAGCATTAAAAATAGACTGTATTGGTATTTAAAATTTCTTTTTAATAAATTTTAAAATGTCAAAATTAGTTGTAATAAGTGTATTATGAAGGCACAGTAGTGGAACAACACAAAGAAACCTAACAGAGAATCCAAATTCGGGAAAAAGTTTGTTTAACCCATGAATTTTTTTTCTAAAACTGATAAAACATCATTCTTTTATGACGTGGTTCCGTTATGGTTCTTTAGAAAATTGAACCAATTCAAACTAAATTATTATATTTACAATGATATTACTTGTATATTTAACCTATTGATTCAATCTATTATTTGTTGATGTGTTACCACTAGAAAATTTCAATTGTGTGATTCTTTAATCATGTTTCATAATTATCGTGTTACACATTTTGTCCTAACTCTTCAACATTTTCACTCGTCTAATGTTGTCTGACAAATTATATACATTTTAACTCTTCGAATTTTCTCTAATAAATCATTGTGATATGCGATTTGGTGAATATTGCTTTACAAGCTACAATTGGGCTATCATGTGGCATAGAAGATTAGTTCATTAAAAGTTCATTTTTAACATGCACAATTTATTTCATTTTTTCTTAACTTTTTCTCATAGAAATGTTTGTAGACAAGTTTATCGGAATGTACTTTAATTCATTTGCTACTTTAGTTCCAGAACCTCTGCATTATATATATGTTGTCATATTCAGACTTTTTTTCTTCAGTGATTATAATTTAGGGTGGAAAACCAATTTCAGTGATGATGACTATCGCATCAGAAGTGGGAAATTTTGTGATTATGTAACAGTCATTCAGGTTTTGCTTTTGGGTTTATGTAACTATCAATTGGATTGCTTTTCTGTGTTCATTGTAACTACTGCTGCTGCAATTAATGTGTCGTGTGGGACACAAATTGGTTGCAATTGGGAAAACAGAGTTTAGATTCTCTACTGGTTTTTATGTGCTGCCCTCTGGTGAATTAAAAATAGACTATTTAAAATTTCTTTTCAAGAAATTTTAAAATGTCAAAATTAGTGGTAATCAATATATTATGAAGACACAGTAGAAGAGAAGCACAAAAAAACCCAATAGAGGTTCCAAATTCGGGAAAAAATGTGTGTTTAACCCAATAATTTTTTTAAAACTTATAAAACATCATTCTTATATGACGTTGTTTGATTTTGGTTCTTGTGAACACTGAACCAATTGAAACTAAATATTATATTTACAATGATATTACTTGGATTTTTCACCTATTGATTCAATCTATTATTTGTTGATGTGTTACCATTAGAAAATTCCAATTGTGTGATTCTTTAACCATGTTTCATAATTATCGTGTTTCACATTTTGTCCTAACTCTTCAACATTTTCACTCGTCTAATGTTGTCTGACAAATTATATACATTTTCACTCTTCTAATTTTCTCTAATAAATCATTGTGACATGCGATTTCGTGAGTATTGCTTTAGAAGCTACAATTGGGCTATCATGTGGCATAGAAGATTAGTTCATTAAAAGTTCATTTTTAACATGCACAATTTATTTCATTTTTTCTTAACTTTTGCTCATAGAAATGTTTGTAGAGAAGTTTATCATAATGTACCTTAATTCATTTGCTACTTTAGTTCCAGAACCTCTACATCATATATATGTTGTCATATTCTGACTTTTTTTCTTCAGTGATTATAATTTAGGGGGGAAAACCAATTTCAGTGATGATGACTATCGCATTAGAAGTGGGAAATTTTGGGATTATGTAACTGTCATTCAGGTTTTGCATTTGGGTTTATGTAACTGTCAATTGGATTGCTTTTCTGTGTACATGGTAACTGTTGCTGCTGCAATTTTGATGTTGTGTGGGACACAAATTGGGGTCAATTGGAAAACAAAGTTCAGATTCTCTACTGGTTTTTACGTGCTGCCATCTGGTGAGCATTAAAAATAGACTGTATTGGTATTTAAAATTTCTTTTTAATAAATTTTAAAATGTCAAAATTAGTTGTAATAAGTGTATTATGAAGGCACAGTAGTGGAACAACACAAAGAAACCTAACAGAGAATCCAAATTCGGGAAAAAGTGTGTTTAACTCATGAATTTTTTTTCTAAAACTGATAAAACATCATTCTTTTATGACGTGATTGCATTATGGTTCTTTAGAAAATTGAACCAATTCAAACTAAATTATTATATTTACAATGATATTACTTGGATCTTTAACCTGTTGATTCAATCTATTATTTGTTGATGTGTTACCACTAGAAAATTCTAATTGTGTGATTCTTTAAACATGTTTCATAATTATCATGTTTCACATTTTGTCCTAACTCTTCAACATTTTCACTCTTCTAATGTTCTCTGACAAATTATATACATTTTCACTCTTCTAATTTTCTCTAATAAATCATTGTGACATGCAATTTCGTGAGTATTGCTTTAGGTGCTACAATCTGGCTATCATGTGGCATAGAAGATTAGTTCATTAAAAGTTCAATTTTAACATGCACAATGTATTTCATTTTTTCTTAACTTTTTCTCATAGAAATGTTTGTAGAGAAGTTTATCGGAATGTACCTTAATTCATTTGCTACTTTAGTTCCAGAACCTCTACATCATATATATGTTCTCATATTCTGACTTTTTTTCTTCAGTGATTATAATTTAGGGGGAAAAAACCAATTTCAGTGATGATGACTATCGCATCAGAAGTGGGAAATTTTGAGATTATGTAACTGTCATTCAGGTTTGGCATTTGGGTTTATGTAACTGTTAATTGGATTGCTTTTCTGTGTACATGGTAACCGATGCTGCTGCAATTTTCGTGTTGTGTGGGAAACAAATTGGTTGCAATTGGGCAAACGGAGGTCAGATGCTGTACTGGTTTTTATGTGCTGCCCTTTGGTGAGAATTAAAAATACACTGTATTAATATTTAAATATCTTTTTTAATATATTTTAAAATGTCAAAATTAGTGGTAATCACTATATTATGAGGGCACAGTTGAAGAACATCACCAAATAACCCAACAGAGGATCCAAATTTAGGAAAAAGTGTGTGTTTAACCCAATAATTTTTTTTTTTTAAATTATAAAACATCAATCTTGTGTGACGTGGTTCGATTTTGGTTCTTGTGAACTGAACCAATTCAAACTAAATTATTATATTTACAATGATATTACTTGGATCTTTAACCTGTTGATTCAATCTATTATTTGTTGATTTGTTGCCACTAGAAAATTCCAATTGTGTGATTCTTTAACCATGTTTCATAATTATCGTGTTTCACATTTTATCCTAACTCTTCAACATTTTCACTCTTCTAATGTTCTTTGACAAATTATATACATTTTCACTCTTCTAATTTTTTCTAATAAATCATTGTGACATGCGATTTCGTGAGTATTGCTTTAGATGCTACAATTGGGCTACCATGTGGCATAGAAGATTAGTTCATTAAAAGTTCATTTTTAACATGCACAATTTATTTTATTTTATCTTATTTTCTTCTCATAGAAATGTTTATAGAGAAGTTTATTGGAATGTACCTTAATTCATTTGCTACTTTAGTTCCACAACCTCTACATTATATATATGTTGTCATATTCTGACTTTTTTTCTTCAGTGATTATAATTTAGGGGGGAAAAAGCAATTTCAGTGATGATGAGTATCGTAGCAGATGTGTGAAATTTTGGGATTATGTAAATGTCATTCAGGTTTTGCATTTGAGTTTATGTAACTGTCAATGGGATGGCTTTTGTTGGTACATGATATATGCTGCTGCTGCTGCATATTTGGTGTTGTGTGGAACACAAATTGGGGTCAATTGGGAAAACAAAGGTCATCTTCGCTATTGGTGTTGACGTGCTGCCCTCTGGTGAGCATTAAAAAAACTGTATGGGTATTTAAAATTTCTTTTTAATAAATTTGAAAATGTCAAAATTAGTTGTAATAAGTGTATTATGAAAGCACAATAGTGGAACAACACAAAGAAACCTAACAGAGAATCCAAATTTGGGAAAAAGTGTGTGTTTAACCCATGAATTTTTTTTCTAAAACTGATAAAACATCATTCTTTTATGACGTGGTTCCATTATGGTTCTTTAGAAAATTGAACCAATTCAAATTGAATTATTATATTTATATTGACATTACTTGGATCTTTAACCTATTCATTTAATCTATTATTTGTTGATGTGTTACCACTAGAAAATTCCAATTGTGTGATTCTTTAACCATGTTTCATGATTATCGTGTTTCACCTTTTGTCCTAACTCTTCAACATTTTCACTCTTATAATGTTCTCTAACAAATTATATACATTTTCACTCTTCTAATTTTCTCTAATAAATCATTGTGACATGCAATTTCGTGAGTATTGCTTTAGGTGCTACGATTGGGCTATCATGTGGCATAAAAGATTAGTTCATTAAAAGTTCATTTTTAACATGCACAATTTATTTCATTTTTTCTTAACTTTTTCTCATAGAAATGTTTGTAGAGAAGTTTATCGGAATGTACCTTAATTCATTTGCTACTTTAGTTCCACAACTTCTGCATCATATATACGTTTTCATATTCTGATTTTTTTTTCTTTTGTGATTATAATTTAGGGGGAAAAACCAATTTCAGTGATGATGACTATCGCAGCAGAAGTGGGAAATTTTGGGATTATGTAACTGTCATTGAGGTTTTGCATTTGGGTTTATGTAATTGTCAATTAGATTGCTTTTCTGGGTAAATGGTAACTGCTGCTGCTTCAATTTTAGTGTTGTGTGGGACACAAATTGGCTGCAATTGGGAAAACAGAGTTCAGATTCTCTACTGGTTTTTATGAGCTACCCTTTGGTGAGGATTAAAACTACACTGTATTGATATTATAAATATCTTTTTAATATATTTTAAAATGTCAAAATTAATGGTAATAATGCATTATAAAGGCACAGTAGAGGAACAACACAACAAAACCCAGAAGAGAATCTAAATTCGGGAAAACGTGGGTTTTTAACCAAATAATTTTTTTTCCAAAACTGAAAAACCTCATTCTTGTATGACGTGGTTCGATTTTGGTTCTAATGAAAACTGAACCAATTCAAACTGAATTATCATATTTATATTGATATTACTTGGATCTTTAACCTATTGGTTCAATCTATTTTTTGTTCATGTGTTACCACTAAAAAATTCCAATTGTGTGATTCCTTAAACATGTTTCATAATTATCGTGTTTCACATTCTGTCATAACTCTTCAACATTTTCACTCTTCTAATATTTTCTGACAAATCATATAGATTTTCACTCTTCTAATGTTCTCTAATAAATCATTGTGACATGTGAGTTCGTGAGTATTGTTTTAGAAGCTACAATTGGGCTATCATGTGGCCTAGAAGATTAGTTCATTAAAAGTTCATTTATAACATGACAATTTATTTCATTTTTTCTTATTTTCTTATCATAGACATGTTTATAGGGAAGTTTATCGAATTGTACCTTAATTCATTTGGTACTTTAGTTCCACAACCTCTACATCATATATACGTTTTCATATTCTTTTTTTTTTTGTGATTATAATTTAGGGGGGAAAACCAATTTCAGTGATGATGACTATCGCAACAGATGTTGGAAATTTTGGGTTTATGTAACTGTGATTCAAGTTTTGCATTTGGGTTTATGTAACTGTCAATTGGCTTGCTTTTGTGCGTACATGGTATTTGCTATTGCTGCTGCAATTTTGGTGTTGTGTGGAACACAAATTGGTTGCAATTGGGAAAACGGAGTTCAGATTCTCTACTGGTTTTTATGTGCTACCCTTTGGTAAGCATTAAAAATACACTGTATTGATATTTTAAATATCTTTTTAATATATTTTAAAATGTCAAACTTAGTGGTAATCAGTGTATTATGAAGGCACAATAATGGAACATTAAAAAAACCAGTAGAAAATATAAATTCGGGAAAACGTGGGTGTTTAACCCAAGAAATTTTTTCTAAAACTGATAAAACATCATTCTTGTATGGTTCGATTTTGGTTCTTGTGAAAGCTGAACCAATTCAAACTAAATTATTATATTTATATTGATATTACTTGGATTTTTAACATATTGATTCAACCTATTATTTGTTGATGGGTTACCACTAGAAAGTTCCAATTGTGTGATTCATTAACCATGTTTTATAATTATCGTGTTTCACTTTTTGTCCTAACTCTTCAACATTTTCACTCTTCTAATGTTCTCTAACAAATCATATACATTTTCACTCTTCTAATGTTCTTTAATAAATCATTGTGACATTTGATTTCGTGAGTATTGTTTTAGAAGCTAGAATTGGGCTATCATGTGGCATAGAAGATTAGTTCATTAAAAGTTCATTTATAACATGACAATTTATTTCATTTTTTCTTATTTTCTTATCATAGACATGTTTATAGGGAAGTTTATCGAAATGTACCTTAATTCATTTGGTACTTTAGTTCCGCAACCTCTGCATCATATATACGTTTTCATATTCTTTTTTTTTCTGTGATTATAATTTAGGGGGGAAAACCAATTTTAGTGATGATGACTATCGCAACAGATGTTGGAAAATTTGGGTTTATGTAACTGTGATTCAAGTTTTGCATTTGGGTTTATGTAACTCTCAATTGGCTTGCTTTTGTGCGTACATGGTATTTGCTATTGCTGCTCCAATTTTGGTGTTGTGTGGAACACAAATTGGTTGGAATTGGGAAAACAGAGTTCAAATTCTCTATTAGTTTTTATGTGCTGCCCTCTGGTGAGCATTAAAAATACACTGTATTGATATTTTAAATATCTTTTTAATATATTTTAAAATGTCAAACTTAGTGGTAATCAGTGTATTATGAAGGCACAATAGTGGAACAACAAAAAAAAAGCCAGTAGAAAATCTAAATTCGGGAAAACGTGGGTGTTTAACGCAATAATTTTTTTCTAAAACTGATAAAACATCATTCTTGTATGACATGGTTCGATTTTGGTTCTTGTGAAAACTAAACCAATTCAAACTGAATTATTATATTTATATTGATATTACTTGGATTTTTAACATATTGATTCAATCTATTATTTGTTGATGGGTTACCACTAGAAAGTTCCAATTGTGTGATTTATTAACCATGTTTCATAATTATCGTGTTTCACATTTTGTCCTAACTCTTCCACATTTTCACTCTTGTAATGTTCTCTAACAAATCATATACATTTTCACTCTTCTAATGTTCTCTAATAAATCATTGTGACATGTGATTTCGTGAGTATTGTTTTAGAAGCTACAATTGGGCTATCATGTGGCATAGAAGATTAGTTCATTAAAAGTTCATTTTTAACATGCACAATTTATTTCATTTTTTCTTATTTTCTTCTCATAGACATGTTTATAGGGAAGTGTATCGGAATGTACCTTAATTCATTTGGTACTTTAATTCCACAACCTCTACATCATATATACGTTTTCATATTCTGATTTTTTTCTTTTGTGATTTTAATTTAGTGGGGGAAAACCAATTTTAGTGATGATGACTATCACATCAGATGTTGGAAATTTTGGGTTTATGTAACTGTCATTCAGGTTTTGCATTTGGGTTTATGTAACTCTCAATTGGATTTTGTTTTTGTGGGTACATGGTATTTGTTGTTGCTGCTGCAATTTTGGTGTTGTGTGGAACACAAATTGGTTGCAATTGGGAAAACAAAGTTCAAATTCTCTATTAGTTTTTATTTGTTGTCCTCTAGTGAGCATTAAAAATACACTCTATTGATATTTTAAATATCTTTTTAATATATTTTAAAATGTCAAAATTAGTGGTAATAAATGTATTATTTAATACATTATTTTATAACGAATAATTTAACTAATTAATTTGAATACTACTTTTTTTATCTACTATTCTAATATCCTACACAACTTGATGACTGGTACTTAAAATTGAAAATCTTTTGTTAATCATTATAAAAATGGAATATATTACGTCAATTTTTAAAAAATAATAAATTGAAAGGATACACCTTATGACATGTATTCTTAAAAATGGTTTTAAAATTATTTTATTTTTAAAATAAATCAAGAATTAGTTCGTGTGTCCTTACACATATTTTAACCATTATTATCCTTTGCTAATGTATTTTTAAATATATTTATTATTAAAAAGGAATTAAATTTGCTTTTAGTTATTGAACTTCAAAACAAATTGAAGTTTGTCTATGTGTGAAACTTTAAAGCATTTTTTATCTCTAAAATTTAAAAATAAATGAATATAGTTCTTTTAATTTAATTATGTTAATTTTTATTTTGGCATGTCAACCAGTTTTCATACTAGGATTTGAATTGTTTACACCGTTTGACACATTTTCACTTCAACTATTAAATAGTTTACAATTTATTTTTATTTTTTGGAAGGACGTGTATTATATTACTATGAAGTAATATTGAATAGATGTAAAAAAGTATTTTATTTTCAACAAATTTGAAGAGGAAAACACAACCCACTTGTTCTTAACTTGTAATATTGTAAAAAGAGTGTGGAACTTGTGTAATAAATAGGTAGGTATAAGTTCTTTGCAACATAACTAATTAAATAAGCATTTCTAACAATTTTCTTTACCGACTTTAAAAAAAAAAGAAGAAAATAAGTTATGGAAGGACTTATGGATATAAATTATTTGGAACATATGGAACCATAGGAACAAGATTGTATTTAGATAAGAGAGAGTGGATTCAGATAAATTTTTTACTTTAACACAATTAAATGTTTGGACATTGATGAAATTAAACTCTCAAATATTTATTTTTCTTATAATAATTAGAATTTGTGTTCTATTGAGTGCATTAAATCAGCAAGTTAGAATCCTCTAATCAGATTTTGATGTGGGGGAATCCAATGCTCCGACCCACTTAGACTTTCCATTCTAGAATTTCCTATGTTGTTATGCAAATAGTTTTATAGAGCATTGTCTCACCGTGGGACAAAGTGTACTAAGAGTAAAACACTCTTTTGTTTTACTTCTCAACCTCCATACAATCAAGGAACAAAATATTGCACAAAACGAATACAAGTATTGCCAAAATATACATTGGACAACAAAAACTACCCTATTATTGATGCATTACTTTGAATAACTATTTGGAAGACTTGGGAACTAGTATGAAAATAAATTTGAAAAGAGAAAGTTCATAAAGCAAATAGATAATGTCTAGCATGTGAATAGTTTTCGAGTTGAACTTTAAACATAGTTGCACTTCATATACGTAAATTCCTCTCTTTGGCCCCAAACTTTGTTGTTATATAGACTTATTTAGGTTGATTATGTTTTCCAACATAAAAATTATATTTTTTATTGATAAAAAAATAATAATAGATAAACTTTACTTTTTAAAAATATAGTATAATAATTACGTAAATTTAGTCACAAATAATGTTAGATATGTATAAACTATGAGAAAGGAAGAATATGCACAAGAGGTATTTAATGAAAAACAACTAAAATATAATTCTCATATTGATCTATTGAAAACTTGTCCAATATATAAAGTACAATAATATAAGGAAAAAAATAAAACCTAATACATAAATATTAAATAATAATAAAAGAGAATAAAATATATGATATTTTCATTAATAAAATTAAAATCAGGACATATATGATATTTCTAACAAATTAAAGTTAAAATGTCGGTGGTGTTTATAATGAATCATCCACAATTTTTGTTATATTTCTAAATCTAGATATTTAGGACCTATTTGTTCAAGTTAAAATCAATTTCAACTAGTTGATTATTACTTTTCAAAATAATGAAAAGCTAAATGAATAAAATATATTATTATATATGAAAGCTATATGAAACATCACATTATGAACTCATTTGCATCTTTATAAGAAAATGTAATTTTCTTCTCGTGAATAAACGTGGACTACCTTCTAATTTTTCTTTTTGCAATTCCTTCTAAATAATTACTAAATTATGTTCTATCCTTAACACTTTTTTATCTTAAAAAAAATTGACTCTTAGGCCTCTCAAAAATTTATTTCCTCCACTTTCATG
>Ga0214543_1007004_pt1 | contig 19667 bp, 10 predicted proteins | sample CNSS2metaG_FD_160094 | JGI IMG/M metagenome (GOLD analysis project Ga0214543, IMG submission 160094) | Root nodule microbial communities from cowpea collected in UCLA plant growth center, Los Angeles, California, USA - CNSS2 | ecosystem: Host-associated > Plants > Roots > Nodule | place: USA...
AAGACAACAAATATATATATATATATATATATTTGAAATGAATGAATGAATTGTATGGTCATGCTAAATTTTAATGATCAAATTTTTGGTAACTGATGACATTAAATAAAGATATATTTTAATTATATCTTTTTTAAACAACTAACTTATTGCAATTTTTAAGTAAAACACCATGTCTTAGAGAGTGTAAAACATTTCTTGTTGGAATTAAATTATTATTATTTATAAGATTTTATTTTAAATTTAATTCATGTAAGTGAATTTGTTTTAATAAATATTACAATTGGTATATATTTTTTGAGTTATATTATGTGGATAACTAACTTGGATATTGTAGTTATATTCAAAATTTATTTTTCAGTTTTAAATCAACTAAAACCAGCTCAACAAAATGTAAGATTAGCTCACTATAACATTCTAGTCGGATATTAATAATTTAAATAAACAAAAAATAATTAAATAAAATATAACTTATCATTTATAGAATTCTTTTTTTCCAAAACGTAGAAAAATTTAAAACTTTATTTATCACGTCGAAATGTGTAATGTCTCGCACTTACATTATTACCAAAACCATGTTCCAAAACCATTACAATTCAAGTTTGAAAATACTAAAAGGACAATAAAAAGTAAAAACAAAAGTTTTTAATCAAATCCCCACTAGCCCTAAGCATCCACGTCCTCACCTGTAACACCATTTGCTTATGTGTAACAAGTTACACGATCATCGCCAAATACAAATAGATATGGTGAGCCCAAAATAAGAGAAATAATACAATGTATCCCAAAACCCAATTATCAAGTTAAACTAACAACCCTTCTGAGGACTACCATCCTCAGACACAATCATAACCACCATTGTGCGCATCCCAATTCTACACACTTTGATGATATCCTCAAGATGATTCTTGTTGCCACAAGTTTCAACTCGTGGTTCCACCATCTACCAGCCACCACTTGTAGATCACACGGGAGAATTATCATTTTACGGGCTACAATTTGCAATACCGAGTGGAGCTCCCCAATATGAACTACAATTTGTATTTATCAGTGGACTACCAACCTCACCTGGCCATTACTAGTGAAGGGCAATCAAGTGAAACCAATCTGTACAAGCCACAACTCGCACGCTCACACCAGAATTCCAATTACCATTAGGCTTCAATCTAGAATAACCACGTGTTTAACTCCCCATTACAAGTTACAACTAGTAAAATAGGCCCCCAACAAGTCATCTCCTCAAGGCCTCCATCCAAAGTTGTGTAAAAAATCTTCCAACGTAACCCATCACTACACACGGTATCGTCTGGCGCAACTCCAGCATCGTCAGGCAAAATATCACTCTAAATCGCCTGGCGGGAACCACACGCCACCAAGCGCCACGCACTCCAGAAGTTCTTGTTTGACAGTTATCGCCTAGCGGGACGATCCTCACCTCCAAGCACCACACATACTAATGGCCACTATTTTGGCCGTTATCGTCTGATGCCTTGCCCCGCGCTGCTAGGCGTCATACTAGTAGCACTAGTGCTACTGGTTTTTAGGCACTTTAGACAGGTTCCAACGAACCCAATCACCCCACATGCAATCTAAAACACACAAAAAATGCTTATAATATTATAAAGACCTGACTCAATCATACTCAAATATGTCATCTTTATACCCATATGCATCCACAATCAATATCATGCCAAAAACTCGCTTTTCTAACAAAGCAATAGTCATGATCTTTGACAACCCTAACCAGAAATATAAACTAAACATTTAGCTCATGCCAAAACAAGAAATCCTATCACATAGTGCCTATAATACTCCCTTAACCCCAATCCCTATGTTAGTCCAATGTTTCTTTATGCATAGAATTCAGAACACCATCATTGATCCTTTTTCCAAAGTCTATCACATTTAAGCCAAAATCCGACCTCACAAAACCCCTAAGTCATGCCCATACTCAGTCAGCATCCAAAGGATTGTTGATCAGCGCCTATCGCCTAGCGGTAACATGAGTACCACCAGGTGGTGCATCCCATTTTGGAAAAATCTCATATTTTCCTTGCACCAATGCGAACCCTAATCCCCTAAATAATCATTCTAGTGATGCAACGTCCACCAATTTGTGCTCAATCACAAATATAGAGTTCATACCCAACCAATTTGCATTTAATTTCATAAAATCACTCACCAACCATAATTTGAAATCAAATTCATTCATCCTCAATCGCAATCATGAACTGTCACTCTAATTATGCAATTGTTCATACAATTATCATCAAGTAATACACTCCCCGACATTCAATCACATCACAATTCACACGGTCATTCATATGGATACAATTGGGCAATCTAGTTTGCGTCGTCTGGTAGACAGAACACAACTGACAGGCAATTCATAACAAAACCCAGAAAACTGGGTTCAAGACACATGCATCACCTAGCGGGTCTTCAAAGCCATTAGGCGGCTTTTGGAAAAATTATAGAAACTTGAAAATTATGCCTCTATACATCATACAATTATGCAATTGAAAATAAAACATAGATATCAGCTCCCTTAACCTGAGGGTTTTCCTTAGCTTAGCAAAAATAATAAACATGAAAAGAAACTACCTTGCGCCAGCCAAGGTTCGAACACACAACCACACACTTACGTGCTTAACAAAAAGAAGAAGGATAACTGCTTAACTAAAACCATATATTTAATCTATGTGCTTAACAAAAAGCAGAAGGATAAATGCTTAACCAAACCATATATTTAATCTACACGCTTAACAAAAGGCAAAAGGATAAATGCTTAACCAAAACCATATATTTAAGTTATGCGCTTAATAAGAGGCAGGAGGATAATTGCTTAACCAAAACCATATATTTAACCTACACGTTTAACAAAATGGAGAAGGATAACTGCTTAACCAAAACCATATATTTAAGCTACATGCTTAACAAAATATAGAAGGATAACTACTTAACCAAAATCATATATTTAAGCTACGAGCTTAACAAAAAGTAGAAGGATAAATGCTTAACCAAAACCATATATTTAAGCTACACACTTAACAAAAAGCATAAGGATAACTCTTTAATCAAAACCATATTTTTAAGCTACGCGTTTAACAAAAAGCACAAGGATAACTCTTTAACCAAAATCATATATTTAAGCGATGAGCTTAACAAAAAGCAAAAGTGTCAACCCCCAATTTCGTTTGGATGATAGTGATAAGAAATAAAAGGTGAAACTAATATGTAGAGAATACAAAAAAAAAAAACACAAAATGGAAAATGTAAAATAAAAGATACTTTTATTATTTTAAGAAATAATATATAGATATATTACATTTTTACCTTATTTAATTTGAATCTCATTATTTTATCTTATTTTATTTTATTTTTGTTATTATTATTATTATTATTATTATTTTATTTATCTCATTTTGATTTGATTTGATTTTGTTTTTGTTTTTTATTTTACTTTTTTTTTATTATTATTATTATTATTATTATCTCTTTCTATATTATTTCTTTTCTCTTCTTTCTTATTTTTGTTTGTATCCTTTTCTTATTTTTTTAGTTTTATATTACATATATATGTATTTTTTTTCTTTTCTTCTCTGATTTATTTTTACCCTTTTGTTTTATTCTATTTTCCTTTTATTTTATTTTTAACTCTTTTATTTATTTATTTATTTTATTTTTTGGTTTACTTTTATAATCTCGACTAATTTCAAGTGTAGGGGTAGTTAGCATAGAATTTATTGTGATTGTCATGTTCACGACTAGCTTTTTCTTTTTTTGGGGAGTAATCAGTTGGCTAAGGTCCTATTCTATTACTATTCATATACAAAAATGGAATATTGCACCAGTGGAAATTGTGGAAAGGGAGATAAGGTGGCTGACTCCATCTGTTGGAAATGATTAAAGAGGAAGATGACCAATGGCAGAAGAAAAATAAGAGGCAGGAAGCAACAACCATTCCCCTGGCCTGACCCTATATTCTAACGTTGGAGACTTAGAGTGCTTCAATTTTTGAATCTTGCCCAAGATCTTTAACAAAAAGGAAGAGATTTGAATAACAACATAATACATATCTCTAGGGAGGAGAACGAAGGGAAAGAAACAGGAGGACGCATATCTAAAAATAAAGAGAAGGAAATATTGGGAGAGAGGAACAAAAATCCAGCAGGAAGTACCACAAACACCAACAACAAGCAACACAAACACAAGGAGGCTACAAGAGGTAAGCACAACTAAATTCTTGAAATGTACAAATGAATGTGAAACTGTCTGGTCTTTGAATGAATGATGTTGTGTTGTGTTATGCTTGTCATTCTTGATTTGTTGTTGATTCATGATAATGATGTTGTGCTTGAGTTGTTGTTCCTTGAGCGTTTGAGAACATAACCCATGCTGACCATCGTTAATTTATGCACATCACATTCCATTGCTCACACCCACATTTTCGCCATCCAACCTCCAACACTAACCACCTTCACAATGTTGTCGACGAGTCAGTTTCGAACGAAATGTGACAGCATCGTTGGAGCTGCATCGACTGGAAGGGAAAGATGCAGCTATTCATTGTATTGGACCAGATGATTCGTGTGAGAAGAAAGATGGGACCGAAGGAGCACTTGCGAGCGAAAAGGAATGAAGTCGAAACATCATTGTGAACGTTGGTGGCCTTTAATGGTGGTTGTTGGCAAAAGCAAATGACAAGTTAAATGCAGAAGCAAGATTTTAATGATTATAAAGAAAGCCTAAAACCCATCTGGAAGTCAATATGAAGAACATGTGTTTTTATGTTTAAAGTTATCTTGTAAATTGTACTTAGAATAATTTAGAATCAACAACAAAGATCAAAATCCTGGTACTTCTCGAAAAACCAATGTGATAATTGATTATCACTTAGGATAATCGTTTATCCTGAGCTGAGTCCAAATTTTTAGATTAACACTGGAATAATCGATTATCACCTCTAATAATTTTGCTTAAAGTTTTGTTTTCAGAAAATACACTAGAATAATCGATTATCACTAATTTTTGACCTAATTTTCAGTTTGAACGTGACTGTTCAGTTTTTGACCTAATTTTTGGAACCCCTATTTAAGGAACATCAGAGTTACTTCGAACATACCTTTTTGAGAAGCTAGAGTGCTAGTGTTGTGACTGCAAAGAGAGTTCTCTGAGTGTTCTCAAAAGAGCTTTGAAAAACCTAGTGTGGGTAGAACGATAACTTTCCTGAGAGGGTTTTCTAGGAGATTGAGTGTTGTTGATGTTGCTAGGAAAGCTAAGGTCAAGATTCTCTGTGTGATTCAAAGAAAGGTGTTCATCTCTTGTGTCTTCAAGAGATGTGTTTTCTTTCCTTATTCTTTTGTTATCTGATTGTAATATGATATTTGTTAGTGATTGAGTTAATCTCTTTATTTGAAGAGATTAACAACTAGACGTAGGATCTTTTGATCTGAACCAGTATAAATACTTGTGTGCAATCTTCTTCTCTATCTCTATATTTTATCTACTATTGCTTTTAAAGGAATTGATATTTAAATTAATCGGTAAAATTTTGGAAAAATTTTAAATTATTAATTTTATTACTTAAAACCAATTCACCCACCTCTTGGTTTTTTCCAAACGCCAAACATTCTGCTGCACGATACCAACAGTGGCTAGCGTCGTCAACGTAGGTCCTTGGCTGGCCATAAAGGCAGCAACGTCGGCGATGGTGGCTCTAGAGGTGCAGCTAGTATGAGGTTCGACGAAAGCAACAACGAACACGCCTCTATTGGGTGGCTTTCATTTTTTATAGGAATGGGATAACTCTAGGGTTTTCTTTTTTTTTGTTGTTAGAAGAAGAAGATTGGCTTACCATCTCTTTGCCCCTTGCACCCCGTAGTTATTCCCTGCACCTTCTATTATTTCCCTTTGGGCTAGAATTGATTCTACTTAGTGCACCCCTTTGTTTTATGTGCTTATTTATTTTTATGTGCTTATTTATTTTTAATTAGCCCACATTTCACTACACACACCTCCCATTAACTAGTTCTTGCACCACCTTTTTACTATCTTTCACACCTATTTTTTTATTTATTTTTTGTTTCACTCTTTGGTTTGGACTTTTATTTTAAATTTAAAACACTTTTCACACTTTGACCTGATTTCCTTTTAATAACTCACATTCTCTCACACTAAACTTGTATTTTCATAAAATATAAACATTATAAAAAATGTAAAAAATACAAAAAAATGAAATCATTTTTCAAATAATTTTCTAAATATCTTTTAAAGAACTACGTAATCCTGATTTTTTACTGTAAATGAGAATATGTAGGACCAAGGTCAATCCTTGTCAGGCCCAAAAACCAAAAAAATATTTTTTTTCTTTTTAGTATTATTTGTCTCATTATTTTTGGGGAAAAAACATTTTGAAAATCACATCAACTTTGCATGTTTAATTAAAGGTACCGCCCTTAGGCGGGCCTGTAGGGTGCTAACACATTCCCTACGCGTAACCGACTCTTGAATCCAAAAATATGGGTTTTTCGCAGACTTGCTTTATCTTTATGGTTTTCCAAAAATACCTATGGTGGCGACTCCAAATCCCTTTTTAAAACCCATTTCTTTTTTGTTCGTCGTCCATCGCGATTTCGGTTGCGACAAGAACGATAACTACTTAACCAAAACCATATATTTAAGCTACGAGCTTAACAAAAACAAAAGATAACTACTTAACCAAAACCATATATTAAGCTACGAGCTTAACAAAAAGCAAGAGAACTACTTAACCAAAACCATATGTTTAAGCTACGAGCTTAACAAAAAGCAGAAGGACATCTGCTTAACCAAAACCATACATTTAAGCTATAAGCTTAACAAAAAGTAGAAGGACATTTGCTCAACCAAAATCATTCAACTGGGTTGTGATACTAACTGAAGTTTCTTCGACATGTTAATTTACTCAATCGAGTTTTCAAGGCAGAATGTTAGTATGATCAGTCCGCGAGGAAGTAGTCATTCTTTGAGGTCCACTCCTAACATACAAAAGGACGAGGACAAGTATGTTCGTTCTTAGTCTATGTATGAAAAGGTTTGTGAGAAAAAGGAAAAAACTATCCTCTGATACTAAGGGCTCGTCCTTTAGACAATTTATTTAGTGTGAGTACATTAGGAAAAAATTGGCCTCTGATACTAAGAGTTCATCTTTGGACAACCTTTTCAGTATAAAGACATTGAGAAAACATTAACTTCATGTACTAAGGGCTCGTCTTTTGGTCGACCCTTTTAAAATATAAATATATTAAGAAGAAAATAGCTTATAATACTAAAGGCTCGTTGTTTAGATGACCTATTCAGTGCAAATATATTAAGAAAAAAAAAATAGCTTCTAATACTAAGGGCTCATCTTATGGACAACCTATTCAGTGCAAATATATTAAGAAAAAATTAGTCTCTAATATTGAGGGCTCGTCTTGGGACGACCTCTTTGGGATAAATGTAACAAAAAATCAGCTTCTTATATTGAGAGCTCATCTTTCAAGCGACCTTTGTATGAACTTGTTAATGAAAATTTGGTTATTTTGTAAGGTCAAAGGTTTAGAAAACCATAAGCCAAGTTGGCGTAACGATTGATAATATTGCATCAAGCATGAAAAGTACGAAGGCGGTGTGTTTTAAGCATACCTAGGGGGAAGGGAGAAGATCAATAATGTTCGTAGAAGGAGAAAATTATGGAGGTAAGAAATAATGGTAAGAGGAAACAATTTGAAGTAATAAGAACGACTTAAAGAAGAGAGAGAAGAAAAAGACTCTAAGAAACTACACTACGCAAAGCCTGTTAGGGAAAATCACACCCGTTGAAAAACCTGTATAGACCTTTGATTCAAGACATGTGGCAAGGGTAGGTAAAACATAGTGAAAGGACGTGGGGAGTTGAAAACGACGAGTTTTCAAATAAAGCAACCTTCTCGTTTTTACTTTGGAGAGCTAAAAACTCAAAGGTTGGAGGGCTATGTACCATCCAGGATGACCTATAGTGACCAATCAAGCTATGAAGAAAATAAAATAGAATAGCATATCTCTAATAGGTCGAGTATGATGTAAGTCGTAAGGTGAGATATTTGTTAAAGATGCACCATATAAGTCGACTTGAAACAACAGGTCCAACATGCATTAACACTACACCATTTTTCACTTTAAGCAACGGGTAAAAAGTGTTGGCTAAAGTTAAAAAAGTGTGGCCTAAACTTTAGGCAACACTTTGGCAACAATTTTATAGGTGTGGAGGATATGGCTGTTGGCTTAGGTTATAGGCAACAATTTTTGTACTAAAGGCCACACAATTTACAAAACTGTTGCCTTATAGTGTTAGAATAGGCCACACATTGTAAATGTTGTCTATTCTTTATAGACAACACATTTTGAATGTCGTTTGTTTTTTATAGGCAACACATTTTGAATGTTGCTTATTGTTTTTAGACAACACATTTAAAATGTTGCTTCATGTTTAGACAACATGTTTTTAAATGTTATCATATGTAAATGTCATACCTCTTATCTATCCTTTAGAGAACACTTTTCTAATGTGGCTTGTTGTGTATAGACAATATATTTTAAATGTTGCTTATTGGTTTTAGACAACAAACTGAAAAGTTGCTTCATGTTTAGACAACGTATTTTAAATTGATTTAAAATATAAACGTACATTTAGCTCGATAGTTTTAAAATTATAATTATTCATTTAAGCAATTCTTATATTATTTTGTGTTAATGATTTATGTAACATAATAATAATTTTACAAAACATGTAATATATGTAATAACGGTAAGAGTTAAAAGTAACATATGTGTAGTCCAATGTATGCTAAAACTAAAAGTGTTGTAAGTATTAAAAATAAAAGTTAAAACATAACAAAAGAATTATAACATTTGCTATGCAAAATCTAGAGGTTCTTCAATCAATCATTCTTCCATTTGCTTTGCGGTATTTTCTTGAGGTTCTTGATCAACCTAAAAAAAATAAACAAAAATTGATCAAGCTTTTCAAAATATGATCTAATATGTAAATGAAATAAGATAAATACAAAGTACCCAAATTAAAACATTGAATGCAAATTGTTAGTTGTTGACATGAGAAGCCAAGGTGGTTTGCTTCTTGAAGATTTGATGAAGATTGAATGAAGCCCTTTTGAACCATCTTGAAGTCATTACCATTGAAATGAAGCCTACATTGATGAAAGAAAAGAGATTTGATGATAACTTTGTTGATCAAGGCTAGAACGTGTGTTGTCCATGTAGTACATCATTAACAAAGTGTATTTATAGTTTGTAATTCATGTTGTAGACCTTATTGCATTAATTAAATGTAGTTTGGTCTTTATTGTGTTTTTAATCTGTTGAATGGTTTTTCAACAAGTTAAAATGTCTCTTTTAATCTGTTGAATGGCTTTTTAACAGGTCAAAAGGTTGGCTAAAGTAGTCTTAAACTGCAACAAATTCAATTAGTTGATTTAGTTTTTAATCGACTGATTTCACTTAAGTCAAGTGAAATCAGTCGATTGATTTTAAAATCAACCTGTTGAATTTCGTAACAGTTTGACTATAAAAGTTGTGATTTTCGAAAGAGAGGTGAGTTGATCATTTTAGAGCACGAATTTGTTTTGGAAACTTGTGGAAACTCTCTCCTTTGTGATCATACGTGTTGCAGCTGTTGAAGATTGATCTTGTATCAATTCTTAGAGCTTTTGGCTTGGTTTAAAGCTTGGAGAAAGTGGTTTGTGGTAGGCAAGGTTGTGCTACCACTAAGGTTTGATCTTTCTCAAGCTTTGTGTGTGTGCTTGGTGGTTTTCTAGGTCTGCAAGAGGATTCTTGCTGTGCTGGTGTGATTCTTGTGTGATTCAAGAGTCTTTTGTGGTGTTTTTGCATATTTTGGAAGTGTAAGGGTGGATACTTTGTAAAACTTTTGAAATAGTGCAAAGTCAAGCTAAGGTTGCCTTGACAAACTGGATATAGCTCAGGTTTGAGTGAACCAGTATAAAAATCTTGTGGGGTCCTCTCTTCTCCAACCTTTCTCTCATGCATTTTCATTTTAAAGTTTAAAGAACTTGTGCTTTAATAATCCTTTTCATGTTCTTGCATGTTTTCATGGCATATGCAGCATTGAGCATGTTTGTATAATCATTTGGAACTAGTCTTGATCATTCTTGAGCATTGTTTCTGGTTTAAAATTCAAATTCACATTTCTGCATTTTTCCCAATATTTTAGTCGACTATTTTTCTGTTTCAATCGATTGATTATACCAGAACAGAATCTGTTTAGTAAAATCAATTTGTTAACTCTGTTTTTGATCGATTGAAGGTGTACAGTTCAGTACTGTTTGCATCCTAACTTGATGATCTATTTGATTAAATTAAAGGTGGTTTTTAGCTTGCAAAGATAGCCTAAATTTTTAACTAGCCAATTCAACCCCCCTTCTTGGCTTTTCAACCATTTCAAAACTAACATTAGCATGTTGTTATACCTGGTCAAAACAAGGAACATGAGTGGAAGCAGATGAATGTGGAGCAATGGCACTATTTTCTTTCCCAAAAGCTAATGACATCATATGTTCTATATCGTCCTCATTCAAATCAGGGTTTTGTTGCTTAAGTATGAGTGTCATCATTGTTTCAAACCTTCAATCCTTTTTGCCATCCCATCTATTTTCATATCATATCATTTTTTAATTGCAGCAATTTCTTGATTTCTTTTAAATAATGATGGGGTCACAATCCTTCCAAAACAATGAACCTGACCAAGCTTTTCTTTTCCAAACATTGATTCAAAAGTTTTTTCCACATTTTCAGTTGACGAGTTTTGCATAGATCCTTCTAGCTTAGACTGAAACATATGCATATGTATATACATCAAAGTTCATGATTAAAAAAATGAACTACTCAAACATATATCATAAATTAAAATAAACTTACAATAGTATCCAATGTTTCTTTGTCCATTGCTTTTTCGTTCCTACAAGGACGACCTTGGCGAGTTTTTATAAACATTTCAACTCTACTGACTTCTTCTCCATCTTTTTTTCCCAGCACTCTATATGTATTGAAAATTAAGCCTTCAACTAATGAGAATCTCATTCTAACAAGTAATATAACAAAATTCTCAAAGTCTCATTATAAATGACAATGCACTGGGAAATTTGTCACTTGCATCTTTAATTTTCATGAAATGAAAAAAAAATACAAGGAACATGAAATAACCAGTGATATAATCTTGTTTTTATGAAGGCGCAATCTAAATAATTGAGGCCTAGATCAAAATCAGTGAGGAAAAATAAATTATCTTTGGGAATGAGACCTTAATTAATATAATGAATAACTAGAATGGAAGCCTAATAATGATGAATAGAAAGGGCACAATAAAATGTTATATTGCAAAAGAAATAATATGTGCACGTGTGACCAAGGATTGGGACCATATTTAATTAAAGGCAATATTCATGATGTGCTGGTGTTAAAAATATATGCATAAGATGATATTTCTTATATTTCTTTCATGTATAATAAGTGTCTGACTAGTTTGCCAAACATGGCATGTCAGACTAATCACTTGAACAACAAATTATCTTAATGCTAGTAACTAGGAAATCTAAATAAGACAAATAACAGGTGCTATGTAAGAATATTAAGAGTAGACCCAAAACGTATTAGCAGAAACACTAAATCACAATTTTAGTCCTTTTTAGTCGATGAAGTCAAATAAATTTTCATCAAAATCATCTTGATTAAAGGTAATTTCCTCCCCTACACTGGAAAGCTTTTGACCTACTATCACATGCATGTCTTTCCTAGCCCAATTAAGCTCACCATCATTTCTTGTAGCATTTAGTTCAACACCATTTGATTGGTCAGATTGGTCACCCATGTTAAATAAATCTCTTGGAACCTTTTTCATAACATAATTTCTATTTATGTCTAAAGGGTCTTAGATATAAAAGCATTGTTGGACTTGAGAAGCTAGCACAAAAGGATCACTTTCATACACTTTTTTGTTGAAATATACACAAGTAAATCCATATTTGTCTTCCTCAGCTTCATACCAATCACATTTGAACATCACAAACTTTAAATTACTATAATAGTCCAACTCATTCCTCAGCTATGTTATGTATGCATTCAAATATTGGAGGAATGAGAACATCACCTATAACTAAAGAAGAATTATCTTGCTTAAGCGCCTCAACTTAAGGAACTTTACTGTGAAATGGAGATAACCCAAAGATAATGCAACATCTTGGATACAAGCTGCAATTGAGATAAAGAATTAGCCAGAAACATTCATTATTGGTATATATATGTTTACAAAACGGACACATTACAAAGCCAAAGCCAAAGCCAAGAAACAAGAACTATAAACTAATTTTTAATGATATATGTATGTTTAGTTATGTGCATAAAACATGTAAGGTATAAAGGAGAATGGAAGATAGTTTAATGTACAACAACCTACATCATTCCTTAAACTTAATCTTTTAGCATATTTTCTCTCTTTTTCAAGTCAATAATTAAAGTATTAAAATTAAAGTCAATAATTCTAAACACAATAATGTATTATAATATATTCAAATTATAATCATTATGGCATCCAACTTGTATTGGCGTAATAACGTATTACGAATTTTTAACTTCTTTTATTGGCTTGTAGGAGGTAATTACTTTACTATTTGTACTCCCTCTCATACCTTTGCTTCCCACTTTTAGTTCTTTTACCTTAAAGTTACCTATATTTGTACTCTCGCTCATACCTTAAATTTCTTTTACTATTGCCATTCATCATTAGCTAAAATGTAATTCTTTCCCAAATTCATTGACTATACATCAGCCCCACCACTATCATTCTCCAGTTCCATTTTAGTTTTTCTCATTTCCTTCTCAACTACTTTCTTAAAGCTTCTAAAACTACTACAGCAATACATGGTGCTCTAAAATAATATCCTACTAACAATTTCCTATCAATGATAAACTAACGAAACTAAGCTTACAACACTACAACAAGGTTTAATTAAAATAGAAAAAAATGAACATAAGCAACATTGAATCTTTGAGAATGCAAGTTATTCACAAAAACCATCAGTTAACACTGTTGACATTTAAAATCCTCTCAACTCGTATATATTCGCTGAACATGAAAACTTTGATAGCATATAAAGGTAAAATCACACACAAAATAGAAAAGAACAATTAGGGGATGAAGTCGAAGATATGATTTCCAATCTACACTTGAATCGAAACGAAATTAAAAATGTCAAAACCCTAGAAAATGGGTAAACACATACCTATAGCCGGAAAAACTTAGGGAATCATCAAACCAGCGAGTGTAGGTCTGAAATCACTAACGAACAGATCAAAATCACAACAAAAATTGAAGGTTCTTAATTTTCGCAGAGGAAACAGAGGTTTTAGGAATTTCAGAGAAATGTTGAACATACCGGAGGGAAAAGGGAGCAGAAACAAAAAGTGGTTGATAAGCGAAGACGTGGTGCAATGGTCATCAAAAGAAGACACTGAAGCACTAGTGTGGTGTTGATAAAAGGAGTCGCGATAATGAAATGTGAAGAAATGTACACTGTGAGCAGAGAACGAAATTGAAAAATTTTAATATTATCATAAACATAAAATTTCTATACATTATTATTATTATTAACGCAAAAAAAATGTTTACGTTTTACATAATTTTAAAGTAGTAAAATATTTACATTATTACATTAGTAAAAACTTAAAGTAAAAATTCAATATCGTTTTCCATGAAAAAAAAATTATGATATATTTACTGTATTGGACTATTTAGCAAAGATAAATATTATGTGTAAAAAATTTAAGACTTTTTGTGTAAGGTTATTTGTAAATTTAAGGCCACATTTTTTTATCACATATTTTAAAGACAATATTTTAAAAAGTATGGTATAAATTATCAATATTTTATGAAATGTGGTCTTTGGTAATTTTTAAACCACATCTATAAAAAAGTGTGGTCGTTGTTAATTTTTAAACCACAACTACAAAAAAGTGTGGTCTTTGATAAATTTTAAACCACCTCAATAAAATTGTTGTCTTTAATATATTTAAGCAACAGTTTTTTATGTGTTGGCAAGTTCATTGTTGCCTAAGGCAAAAAATGGTGTAGTGTAAATAAAGAAGAATATCTCCAAAGGGTCGAGCTAAGAAAAAAAGAAGTGAATCAGAGAAGCAAATCCCCAAAGGGTAGAGCTATGAAAGAATGAAGTGATTAGACAAACATATCTCCAAATGGCCAAGCTACGACAAAATGAGTTAGACATGAGTTATAGATTGACTTAATTATTTGGGATATTTTATTTTGTAACCCATATTTGTTAGTTATTATAAACTGATTTATGAGGAATTTATTAGCGATTGTTATTTTTCAGTAGTTGTTATCTTAAAAGATATTCTAAAGAGATAATCTAGTATATATTTTTAAATTTGCAACTGATTTGCTTATAAATAAAGCTCTCACTCCCACGGCCAAGGGACAAAACTATTTTGGCCTGAGTTGTTATTTGTTGATGTTGAAATACTTCTTTATTTTTGCTCTCTGTAAGACCCGTGAAATTTAATTAATTAATAAATGCGGGTGGTGGGAGCCTTTATGGAAAGTACTAGCTCAAGTGGTTGAGAGTACTTAATTGTGTGAGAGGACTTGTGTTCAAGTTCTATGTATGCCATTGTGTGTTATCTAATTTATAGTTATTTTTATAATTATGCTCGGCCATGTGGAGTGGTCATATAATTATAGGATTAGATAAATTATCATGAAACATGAATTGGTTGAGTGGTTATGCATTGAATTGAACATCAGGCATGGGTATGGGTTCGATCCTTGCTGAACCCAAATTAAGCTTTCTTTTTGCTAAACTTGTTTTTGGAAAAGAGGAGAAGGGGGAGAAACCCTAGCAGCAAAGTGAAGGCAGCCAAAGGGGCTGAAAAACAACTCCATAATGGCTTTGAATGATAATTATCATAACCTATGCTTGTATTGCACATTACGGAGAGAAAATTAGAGAGAAATGTGAGGTTGAGTGCCATGCAGGAGCTGAATTGGGTGAGAGAAGAGAAGCCATTCTTTTATCAAAGAAGGAGACAAGAACTTTCAAGCTTAGCAAAGGAAACCAGGTTAGGGGAGATTTTACACGTTAGAATTTTACGTTTGGCTTTGAATTGCATGACATATTCCGAATTGGCTTTCGTTTCTGGTTACATTTTCGTGTTTCTGGAAAATTTCTAGAAACCGCCTGGCGGGCTGTTCATAGCCGCTAGGCAGCACATGCATTTTGGCCTATTTTTGGGTTCCTGAAGAGGAACCTCCTAGCGGTAAGCTCTCGACCTCCAGGCGACACAAACCAGTTTCACCCAGTTTTCACGGTTTTTATGAAGGGCCTAGTGGTGGTGATTGACCCGCCAGGCGAAGCGACCCATTTTGGTTCGATTTTGATATTTTCTAGGTGCTGGGAGGATTTTGATCAGAGGGAAAGTTAGTTTAAATTATTAAGTGCTGAATGGTTGTCAAACTTCATTGAGTTTCACATAATTGGGGACAAAATATGATGGAACGGTGCGAACATGTTTTTAGGGTTGACAAATTTGGGGATTTTGATGATTGGAGTACAATTATTGTGTAATTACATTAGAATCAGTGCTGAGTTTTTGGAATGGAATATTGTGTCTGTAATGTTGTAATTGTGAATACAAATGGAGGAGATTAGGAAGAGAAAGGCTAAAAAGGGGTATGAGAGTTCTGGCAGATGTAACAGAACTTGGAATTTTTCCCAGGACTGGTGCACCGCTTGGCGGGTTACAGCGTGCCGCTAGGTGACAGAGCGACATTTAGAAGCGTTTTGTGAAGTTTTGGGGGTGCGCTGGGTTCGGGGTGGATGCTGTGATGATTTGGATATGAAATGATGTTGAATAATTAAGTGAAATGTTTCCCTTGTACTATCTCTAGAGTTGGTAGTAAATTGTGAAGGATAAGAGATGGGAACTAATGAGTGGACTTAGAAATTGTGAATATGTTGTGGTGGGTCTGAAGTATAACGTATGGTAGAGGTTAGTATGTATTGCTCATAAGCCTAGCTAGTGATTCGGATGGTTGACTTAGACAAACGGATAACTTGTACATAAGGATCATATAGTATATTAGATTATAAGGCATAATATATGGTTGTTGTGTGAGTATGAATGAATTAAATATGATACTAACAAGTAATAGTAGTTAGTCATAAGCTAGTATGAGATGCAGGAGTTGTGTGGTTGATGAGAAGGATTGATCTTCAGTAAAACAATCATTGGTATAAAGGGATTGAAGAACTGCGTAAGATTGAGAACAATGGTGAAGAAATGACTAATAAGAGAAATTATATTATGGAGGAATGTGACTGCATGATAGAGGATTACAAAAGGGCTGGAGTGCAGAAAAACCAGTACAACACGTTGTACTGGTGTGGCACCTTGCGGCGGGGTTCAACCCGCTAGGCGATAGCGGTGATTTAGAGGGCAACCTGCACACGTGACGCCTGGCGACAGAGAACTTTCTGCCAGGTGATAGGTGCAGAACAATGAGCATTTGAGGCGCGAAGCACCTGGCGGTACGCGTCCCCGGCCAGACGATCTGGAAGCAGCAACGCCTGGTGCCTCGTGAGCAGCGCTAGGCGATCTGGTGGCAGCAAAATGATGTGCTTTTGCTGTTTGGTTGCGTGATCTACAAGGTTTTAGTGATGCTTCAAAGGTGGGTTGCTGGTGTTCCTTGAGTTGAGCTCAGAACGTATCCCTTGAGTTGAGCTCGGGATAGGGGTTAAGCATGTGGCATTCCTCGAATTGAGCTTGAAATGACATCCCTCGAGTTGAGCTCAAGATGGTGGATGAACACGAGGAACCCTTGATTGAGCTCAAATTGGCGAGTGTTACTGGTGTGAGTGTCCTGGTTATGGCAAGTACGGATGGGTCCAGATAGATTGCCCTCCTCAGTTATTAGCTGACGAGTTTGGTAGTCTTGGGACGTTACGAACTATGTTCGTATTTGGGAACTCCACCTGGCATTACAGTGTGTGATTCGTAGCATGGTTTCCCGCACATGCTCTATCGGTTGTGGCTGATAGGTATGGCAGCAAGATACCTTGAAGTACTCGTTAGAATTTGTAGAACACGAATAACATGGTTGTGGTCATGTGATAAGGAATCAAAGGAGGGAATTCCTAGGGGGTGATTGTATGATATATATATATATATATGTATATATATATATATATATATATATATATATATATATATATATATATATATATATATATATATATAAGCACTTTATATATGTATATATATTTATATGTTTATTTTGTTAAGCTCACCCTATCTGATTGTGTTTGGCGATGATCGTGTGCGCGGTACACCTGAGTAAATGATGTTGTTGCAGGTGGATCTAGTGAGGCTTAGGTACGAAGCGAGGATAGCTTGAGAGTTTTTATTTTTTTGATTTCGAAATACATTGTAATCATTTTATTACACACTTTTGGATATTATAATTGTGTTTATAATTACGGTTGTTGGATTTTTATTGATATAATAAAAGTTTTAAATTTCTCGCGTTTTGGGAAATGATGTTATATTAAATTACGAGTATTTAGTATTTTCTTTATTTTATTTATTTAAATCTGTAATATCCGGTCGGGATGTTACACTCTCAGTTTAGAAATTATATACCTTTATCAGAACAATATTATTTCTAGATAGGTTTTTGAGTAGAGGTTTTAAAGAATGAAGGATAAGTTCTTTTAAATTATATATCTGAGTGGTAAATGTCTGGGTTCACGAGAGTAGTTACATAGATAAATAATATTGTAGAATGTGTCTTTGGGTTTTCTCATTTAGATATTGTTTATAATAAGAAAATATTTGGTGGGCAACAAATCTCTATATTATTTGAAGCCAAGTTTTCATTGTAGCTAACATAGAATTTCAATTTCATAGTTGATTTTCAGGATATTATTTGAGGTGGTTTATGAAAATTTTGATGTTTCATATGACACTTTTGAATATATATATATATATATATATATATATATATATATATATATATATATATATATATATATAATATAATATAATATAATATAATATAATATAATATGGGTAATGATATTTTGACAAACAAAATTTTAACAAAGTTTGACAAAATACTTGTTTAGGTAAAAATGTAATTTTTTATTATTTCATTTTGATTAAAGAATAAAAAATTCATATATTGAATTCTATTCAAAGAAACTTTTTTAAGTTTGTAAAAAAAGGTTTGTCAACAAATAATTTTCCATATTACAAGAAACGACAATTGTAAAGCAATTTTTGTGTTATAAATATATTTTCATCAGATTATCTTCTTCTTAACTTTTGGGCATCCGTAGAGGAGTCTTATATATTGGATGAAGGAGTGAATGTGCATTTGTTTTATGTCATAAATGTTGTCCATTAATTGGAGAAATTTGTGACCTATAATAAGATTGATATGCCTCCCTCTTATAAAATGGGTGCATATAATTAATTGCAGCAATGACATGTTTACAAAGTATCTTAATTAAGTTCCAAAAATAACATGTGTATGTGTGGTTTGTAAGGTCAACAATGAATTTGTCCATGATAAATCCTTGAGTCACTTCAAACATAACATCTCCAGTCTAAACAGTAATCCAATTTCCAATTTTTTGTACTTCCTTATGCAGTTAACGTTTTCAAAATATGTACTTAACGTTTCTTTTAAATGTGAAAAACTACTCATCAAATAAGACCTAATCCAATCCTCCATTGTGATTATAAGAAAGGACAATTCCAAACCAGCTTTTAGTTTTATAAATACGTTTTCATCAACTTATCTCATTCTTAATTTCCTAGGCCTCCTTGGAGGAGTCTTATATATTGGAGGAACGAGTGAAGGTGCATTTGTTTCAGGCCATAAATGTTGTCCATTAGTTGGAGAAATTTGTTAACCATAACAAGATTGATATGCCCCCCTCTTATAAAATGGGTGCATATAATCTTGAGGTTGTTCTAACTTATAATTAAATGCAGCAATGATGTGTTTACAAAGTATCTCAACTAAGTTCCAAAAATAATGTGTGGTTTGTAAGGTCAATAATGAATTTGTCCATGATAAATCCTTGAGTCAATTCAAACATAACATCTCCAATCTAAATAACAATCCAATTTCCACTTTTTTGTACTTCCTTATTCAGCCTCTTGCTTGGTTTAGGCATTACATTTTCAGAATATACACTTAGGTTTTTTTTTAAATGTGCAAATTTACTCATCAAATAAGACCTAATCCACTCCACCATTGTGATTATTGGTTTATCCTTAGCTAATAATATAATATTGTTGAGTGACTTTAACAAGTTGTTCATTAGCATATAACACCTAGGATATGTTGGTTTATGAAAACATAAAGAACAATAAACCCTATAATTAATAATAGAATTTCTAATACCCCAAAGAACCGAAAGCGGAAGCGTACCTGGATTGACCATTATTGAGAACGATAATAGTTGTGGTATCTGGTCTTCCAAGTGTAGAGCACCCTAAGTTTTCTCTTGATTTCTCTTCTGATGGGGGGGGGGGGGGGGGAAAAACAC
>Ga0214543_1007005_pt1 | contig 19662 bp, 6 predicted proteins | sample CNSS2metaG_FD_160094 | JGI IMG/M metagenome (GOLD analysis project Ga0214543, IMG submission 160094) | Root nodule microbial communities from cowpea collected in UCLA plant growth center, Los Angeles, California, USA - CNSS2 | ecosystem: Host-associated > Plants > Roots > Nodule | place: USA...
ACATCCCCATACCCATCCCCATACCCAACTGAAAAAGTCGGGGATTCCCCATACCCATACCCATACCCAGTCAATGCGGGGATTCCCCGTCAAAACGGGGACGGATTCGGACAATACCCACGGGGACGGGTTTATTTGCCATCTCTATATAAAACACATGAAATACAAGAAGATTATATTCAAGTTAAAACTAATTTTGAAAAATACTTTAATAATTAGTTATGGGCTACACATAACTTATTATTATAATGCATACCAAAACTTAGTCTACATATAACAATCCTTTTCTCTCTTTTTCTTTTTCTTTACTATTTCTCGCATCACCACATCTTTTACTTGTCCTACCAGTGAAGAAAACTAATGAATATGAATGAGACCTGCATATATTTCATCACAAATCATTTCAAATAATCTCATCCAAACTTATAATTTTTTTATATTAGTCACTTCTCTCCTCCTCTTCTCCTCTCTATCACATAAAACAAAAAATAAAAATAAAAAAATAAAATAGAAATTACACATAAATAATTAAAGAAAACTAAAATTAAAATTTGTTTTTGCTATAAATGTGCATATATCCCATTAACAATTAATAGTTGATTGAAATGAAATTGAGTAAATTTAGACAAGATTTTGAACAAGAATGTATTGTCAATAAAATATTGATATTGAAAACATAATAACAAAAAAAAAAGAAATATAGAGTTGATATTTTTTTTTAGTTAGGTTTAATGAGTTAGTTATGGTAATGGTGAAGGAGGTGTGTAGTGGAAACCACCTAAGCTAAGGTAAAGAAGGAGTAGAGTAGGGTAGGATAGAGTAGGTTAAACAGTGAACAGAATAGAATAGAATAGGTATTTAATAAATTAATAAATAAATAAATGTTTAGTGGAGAAAAGAAAAGGATAGGTAACACAGACAACGCTGCCTCGAGCCCTGCAAAGGTCACACACACTACTCACAATTCAATCGAAATCACAATCTGGGTACTTCTTGTTCTATGTTCCTCTTACTGTTCTTGTTCTTGTCGTGTTTTTCATCTCCTCACGCGCTTTTGTTCCTCTTTTCATTCCCTGCGGGTCCCACTTCTCATTCCCTCAGTCACGCCATGCATACCTATTTATACACACCACACTCACGCCGCGCGTGTGTCTCCTTCGTCTCTCTTTTCTTTCCTACCCTTACACTTGTCTACTCACTGCTCCTTCCCTTTACAACATTAATCATTTTTTATTTATTATTATTATAATATTCTATTAAAATAATAATTAATTAATATAATACTACTACTGGTAAGATACACATGCACATGGTAGAAAGTTTGAACAGCTGTCTCTTTCTTTGTGCATTGGTCTGTTCTTCCATGGAATGCATGCAGATGCAATCAATCTTTTCTTCCTTCCTTCAAGATCTGGGAATATTGTTTAACTCTTGGGATTCAAATTTCTTACCATTGCAGTACATTCTCCTTGAAATCAGAGTAATCAAGTAGGGGAAACAAAAAATTTATCTAGGTTTAACCAATCTTAACCTTGGATACCTTTCTCTACTAAGCCTAAACAATGAATCAATAAATAGTCTTGATCATGATACAGAGCTCTCACTGATTGCAATGTTGATAATTATGAAAACAATATATATATATTTTATAAGTGATGTTCATTACTTATGTATGTAAAAACAGTAACTTTTATCTTTTAAGAGTTAATTCCCTTTGATTTTGCAAGTTATATTTTCTTTTGGATTTTATTATGATATGTGTTCATGACAAATTGAAAGATACTATATTTGGGTCTAATTTGTAATTTTTACTTCTGCTGTCTTTCATTGTTCATGTGTGTGCATGTTCTTTTTGTATTTCTTTTACATGTGAATACCACCAAAGATAGCTCTAATCTTGTTCTTAATTCTCTTGAATTATTAGTTTTTCTATTAATCTAAAATATCAAATTGTTATTTATACGTAACCTTTTTCACTACAAATATATAAATGATAAACATATCGATATGAATTAAACCTATCATAAAAGTTATTAATCATAAAATAATATATAAAAGTACATTAACATTAATTCAAGGAATCACAGTACAATTATGAACATGTACACTGTATAATCAGATATTTATACTAAAATTACAAATACAGTAACAGACTTCTTCATTTTTACAACATTTAGTATAATAATATTTTTGTAATTATTAATAATTATCATTTTTTATTTTTCTTTATCTAATATATAAATATGATTAGAGTGCTATAATCCTTTTACAAGACTATTTATAAAAGTACAAAAAAGAAAGAATCATGAGGGTCAAAAAAATAAATCAAAACACTCCAAATGTTCTTTTCATAAAGTTTTTACATCTTCACATTTATAGTCCTTCTCAATGTAAATACTATATGCATCCTTCCTTTTCTTGTATTCCTCGGTGTTTTGTCGACGTAACTTCATATTGATTGTTGCACATGTTATTGATATATTTATTCCGGTCTCAATCAACATCAATCCACTACTTTGTTGTGTTGTGGTGCCCATCTTATAAATTAAAGTTGAGGAAAGATGATTTTGTCACAAATACGATTCCTACAAGCTAGAATAACACTTGTCTGCTATTTGTAGGTATATAAATATCTTAGGTTAACTCCAAGAGAAACAACAGGCTTAACTTAGAGTGACTTTACTAATTGAGTATTCGTACTAATTGCTATATGAGAATGTTATGTTGGATAATTTATGTTTCATCCATGTCCATTCATGCATTTGACCCAAAAGAAATTTCCTTTGGGTCTACCTTCCCTTAAACATTGCTTCATTTTTATGTTTCCAAATTTTTCAGATAATAGCTACCCATATTCCTTTCCAATTTGATTTTATTTGTCTTTTAATTGCATTAGGTGAAAGTGTTGGAAGTTAACTATATAATGGTTATGATGCAGTGCATTCAATCTGACCCACCTTCACACATTTTTCATACACTTTGGGCTACTTTATAGGAAAATAAAAGATGATTGACATTCTCCTCACTTTATGTACATTCACAACTTATGAAGATTATTATCTAACTGTTCACCTGTGTCTACTAACTTGTCATGTGTTGTCACTTTATCCAACAATATCCTCCACCCTAGTATTATAACCTTCGAAATAACTCTAATATTTAGTATCACAAAATACTTAACTAAACTATCGTCTTATAGATAAACCATTTTTTATTTAAGTATATCAACACATTACTCGATGCATACTTATATAAGATTCACATTTTTAACACCAAAATATTAATAAAACACAATATTGTTTCCATGATATTTTAAAAATAACAGCTAAATAGTTAAATACAAGTTTGAAATACATAAATATTACTTAAGTAGTTATCTATCTTCTTGTGGAAAGATTTGCAATATTATCTTTTTTCATTTTCTGAGACACTTTTTAAAGACAAAATTGCGAAGAAAGTCTGAATTTCAAAACAGACAATACTATAAATACAATAATTAATTCTAATTCATTATTTAACGAATTCTAAAAGATAGACGAACTTGAAACACTATCTTATGCATTTTTATAAAAAAAGAAAAACAAATTATAAGAAAACTTCATCTAATGAAGTTGTGAACTTCATCACTTAATCAAAAGAATTAAGTTTGAGAAAATAAAGCTTGCATGGAGAGTTTGATAATGTGGTTAGATACGCTAGGAAAATATAAAACTTGCATAAATATAAGTGAAACATGTTTGTCTCATCTAAGTGTTTAATGGAATCTACCTTGAAATTTAGACCAATTAAATTAATACAAGACCATCCAAGGTCTAAGAGAACTTATTTAGAAGTTTGCATGTTATGAACCCATAAACTTGTTGAAAATCGAAGTGAAAATCTATGTCTCATATTATAGATATGAAAAAATTGAGCACCATATAAAGAAAATGACCCATAAGCTTATTATCTTAAAGTCTTGGGTTATAAGTGGTGTGAATATCTTATATGAATTAGACTCATACTCATTAGTATTGTTTCTTCCATGTGAAGAATCCTACGTGTGATAATTTCTTGTATCGAAAGTATTTCTAATAAGAAATTTAAAAAAGTGAAAGAAATAATAAAGAATAAATAAAAACAATGATAATTGAAGATATTAACATTTTTAGAAAGGCACATTAGTATTTAAAAGCAAAGGAAAGACAGAAAGACTTGAAGAAATTGAGTGGAAAGGAAAGCAAAATGAAAGAATAAAGAATTAGATTATTGATATAAGGTTGTTTTGTTGGGGAAACAGAAGATGTGGTTGGGCTATGAATGGTGCAATAGAAGAATGAAAGAGAATTGTTATGCATTAATGACTCTACACTGCTCTGCTCTATCAACTGTTCTTAGAGTGGTCCCTAACACAAAAAGCCTGTCCTTGTTTCCTTCACTGCACACCCCTCCCTTCTCTTATGTAATTTCACTGTCATTCTTAATATCTTCTCAATCTTTTTTTTTTTATATATATTTTATTCTCAAACATTGTGATATCAAAATTTACTATAATATTCTAATTAAGTTTATTATATCATTACTGAGTCACGTAAACAACATGCTCTCAAAAATATAAAATCTTAAGTTACGAGAACAATATATATCTCATCTTACTAATTACATTTTGGAATTTAGTTTAACCTAATCTTAAATTTCAATGATTCCTTTAGCTCTTCGTCATTTCTTATCATGCAACATTTAAAATTTATTATTTCTCTAAAACTAAAATAAAGACAAGGAAAAAGGTTGTCTCATCCTAAATTCTGAAAAATAAAAAACCTTTTTCAGTTCTATTTTTCTCCTCAGTTCATCATTAAAAAACCTTTTTTAATGATGGTAAAATTGACAGTGTCATTTGTACTTCAATTTTTTTTGGACGTTTTCGTGATGGGAAACTCTAAGACTGAACTAAAAGTACATCTTACATAACAGTTGAGTTTTTCCTCCATACAAAGTTGCATATTTTCATTATTACACCACTTTTTTTTGTTAGACTGATAACTTAATTGGGCTTTGATTAAATTGAGTTGCTTTTCTTAACAGACTACAAGTTGGGCCCTTTAGTCCAATTTGCAAAATCAAATGGTGTTAAAAAAAAAAACTGAAATGAGCTTCGATCAATGTATTATGAGCTTTCACTTTTCTTGCTCATAATTTTTATTTTACTTAATTTCATTATCCCTCTTCTCAGAATTCGTAAAAAATATTTAAAGCTTTTATACATGCAAAACACTACACTTTATACACAATGAAAATATGTGGAAAGTACAAAATAATTTGTAGGATAATGCAAATTTAGTTGTTCACTGAATATTATTTCACAGTATATAATTATTAGAAGTTCCAATAGATATCTGTCTTTGTTATAATTATAAGGCATTTTTATATAAGAAAATAATTACTTTTTTGCAATATTGGTATAGAACAGTATTACATTATCGTTCAGGTTATTTCTTCTTCATTCTCTGTTTGAAATATTTTAAAAAATAAAACAACATAAAAACAATATATTTGACCTATTTAACCAATAGAAAGACAAAATATGTTATCAACTATCTTTTGTAACTTATGAACTGAATTGGAGTCTTAATATAACATATATAACTCTTCTATTGTTTTGATTATATTTAAATACAAGTTATAAACATTTTTTCTGGTTTACATCCTTATGGTAAATTTGAAGCAGGAGTTTTTCTGTGTTTATTTTATAATTATGAAATTTAAATATCTTAGATATTTTATAAATACACACTATATAATATTAGAACTGGTTATCAACCGAGTTCTTTTGAAAATCCCTTTCACTCTAATTTTTTTTTGAAGAAAAAACAACTTTATGATATCACAATATTATATTTTTGGCCTTAAAAAATTTAAATATGAACTTAAACTTGCATAGATGTGTGTATGGGGTGTTCAAATATGATAAAAGCTTTATTAGAAATTTATTCCAAATAAATTTATGCTACTGAGGTTTGATATCTCAATTATATTAATATTCTCAAAAGTGCATCAATCATTTGTTATCACATGAAAAAAAAATCTAAATAAATACATGGAAGTAATATATTAAACTACTTACAATATTCTTGGTGAATAAAAGCCAAATTAACTAATTTATCAATACAATAATTTCTCTCATGAAAAACGTGAGAAATTTTGAATTACATATACTTAAAAAATGCATGCACAACCTCTAAGACTCCAAGGAACAACTCATGAACTAGACTAGAATCACTCTTTAACCAAAGCTTCTAAAATCCCTTCCTCCAAAAACATGTTCCAAAGCATAAATAGATATTTGCATACTTAAAAAAATCGAAAACCTACCCACAAATTCACCTGACTTCCACCATGTAGTTAAACTAAGACAATCCCTATTTGCACCATAATATTCACCTCAAGCCAATTAGCATATGAAACTTGTCATATTACATCCTTAAATGAAACCACCTTACCTTTTCTAATTTGAATATTGAAAAATTTCAGCACAAAAAATTAAAAAAAAAGTAATGCTCATATGCTTTTTAGATTTATTTATAGTCATACGAATCAACTTCTTAATTTGAAAAACAACAGAAGTACAAATAATTGGAACTTAAAATGAAATACGTTTCTCATCCTTCAAATCATTTAGATAATTGCAGTAATGGCAATAATTTTAATCACTTTAAGTAAAGAACTACAATGATAACTTCATAAATTGAACAATCAAATTCAAAGAAAAAATTACAAATTATGGAAAACTTTTTTTAACCATTCTCATACCTGCATTGCAATAAAATAAAAGAACAAATGAGAGAATCAACATTATTCCCATACAAAGAACACAGAACATAAAATTACACTCATTTTTTGAATCTCTAAATCAATAGGTAAACAATCATAAACAGTTTTCAATGAATTAAAGTTTTAGCTAATAAAACAACATTCAACCAAATCAAATTTGTCTAATCCATACATTCCGTACCAAAAGAGTACAAGTTATTAAACAATCTTAAATTCCAAATTTTCTTTATTTTTTTCAATTTATTTTCATTTGAATTAATTAATTTGACTTAAATTTTAGGTTAAAAACCAACAACAAAAGAAATATTATTACTTGTTATGTTTCAATATAATATTATATATTTAGAGTTAATTATAACCATTCACACCTGAGTATATCTTTCAAAAATTGTTTTATGGTTTAATTTATTTACCTTAATTTCATACTTTTGAGAAAAAAATAGTTAAGTTGTATAATAATTTTAACTATATCATTTATTTATAAATATAATAAAATTAAAATTATGAATATGATGACAATAATTTGCAACATATTTCTCTATTTCTCAAATTCGCATTATTAAATGTTTAATAATTTATTGTGAGAAAATGTTTCATAATTTTTTTAAATAACAATTTTATAATAACGAAAAATGGTAAAATTTATCCAAATTAAACTACAAACATTAATTTAGTTTAACTATAAGTGTAAATTTGAATGGAATCAAATTTTATTTTTAATAAAGATGACTATTTAATTTAAAAATCATTCAATTGATGTGAAAAAATTAAGGATATTGTATAACTGTACACTTAATAAATTAAATGTTTAATCCAAGTTTCAAAGTCCACCTATTTGTTATTATTACAACCAGCAACTAGTAACCAATTTAAGTGAAATCAAAATTAAGGGTATTTCATGGATGATAAAGGAATAGGTTTATGTTTTCCTTGTTTATGATAAGCAAAGGAAGATAGTATTGAGAAGAATAGCAGTGGCCTAAACTTAACATTACAAACTTTAACTGTAAAAGGCCAAAATGAAGAAGACAACAGTACTAATTAAGAACCAAACTATGAGACCCTTTTACATACATTATTCAGCACCTCTTTGTTACCCTGTAACAATGGTTAATTAAAGGGAAAATATCTAAAAGTTCTTTTAATGCACAAGTTCCTTTCAGATATTTATTATTTTTGGTCCCAATTCTAAGATAGACTGCTACTTAAAGCCTTTAAATTTTACAAAAAAAGAGACTTTTTCTTCCTATGTGTTGCTTCTTTAATTGCTAACACATTAGGCGCACACATTCATGTTTTACCTTGTTGCTTCCACTCACACCAGTAATCAGTAATGGACACATTTTCTTTTGATCCTTTTATACACATAATTAACGAAGAAAAGTACTTGAGAACTCTAGAAAAAGTGGAAAGAAAGTGTTGATTTCCATAATATCGAGATTTGTTCTTCAGATCGTCTGGTTCATACTAAAATAGTATCGATCTCAAAATTCTAAAATTAGAAATGAAGAGCAGACAGATAAGTAATGTGTATATATTACGAGTGTACAAATTGATGTTATGTGTGGTTGCAATTAATCAAGAAGAATGAAGTATATCTATCTATGAATCTATCTAGTAAGAATTTGCGCAGGCTTTTCTTTTTCCTTCCACTCGATGAATCTGCATGGCGAAAACCTAATCCTGTATTCTGAAATGGTTTCAAGCTTAGGAGACCACACCTGATCCTTCGACTTCACAAGCTGTTCATAGTGTTTCTGCAACTCAGGAGTGCTGCAGAGGAAACTGGAAGGACCAACAACACTCTCTTTCTCTGCACCATCACCACCAGTTATGAGCCTGGTGATGAACTCGGGCATCACCTTGATCACGATCCTTCCATCAGAACCCTTCAAGTACTGAAAAGGGCACGCCCCAAACTTGATCGGGGACTTGTTAGGGCAAGATCCAAAGGCCGAAATCGAGGCCACAGAGAGAGTGCTGCACGCAAAACGATCGATGGGAAGAACAAAGTAGGTTTCGCCTTGCATCAGTTCGTCATCGATGGAGAGAACAGGGATAGGGTGTCCGATGAAGAAAGACTCTGCATGGCACACCATCATTTCAGGGAACTCAAACATGATCTCACCGGCTATGTGTTTTCCCTTCAGAGATCTCGATGTGCCCTCCCAGAATACCAGTTTCACCAGCTTCTTCGACGAACCATTGTTGGGGTGAAAGCATGGGGTTTTCATTGCGTTTCCCATATGAACACAGAAAGAGAGAAAGATCAAGATCAGAGAAGAGAAGTGGTTGGTGCTTAGAGAAGAAGAAGGTTGCGTGGTGAGGTTGATTATATATAGAGAAATTGATTATGTTGACTTTGGATAAAATAATGTGGTCCTTTCTTTATTTAGTTTAATGTTTTTGGAAGAACTAAAATTTTTTTGATGGGGTCGAAGGTCTGGTCAGCCATGCCGGCTTTGAAAAATTCACTTTCCAGCGTGATCGATGTGGGGCGCTTTAAGGACACACACACATACTCTTGTTTTGTTTATGTGTGAATGTATACACGAACTTCACAACCTTAATTAACCCTTGACCTTCTTCTGTCACTTCTTGGTACTACTGTTAGATTCAAACCTAAAGTTGCTTACCTTTTTCTTCATCCATCAATATCGTAACATGGAGTATTTAGGGTTTTACCCCTTTTGGCGTGAACATTAGGTCACGTACTTTGATTTTTTTTTAATCAAAATGTTGAGTGAGTGATCAAAGCTAAATTATTATTAAAAAAAATTAAATATATTTTTGTCTCTCAAATTTCAAGGAAATTTAGAACTAGTTTCTCTTCAAAAATAAATTTTGACCAATTTAGTCCTTCATCTTTAAAAATGTATAAACTTAGTACTTTTAACCAAATTTTTATTAAGTTTATATGACGTTTCAAATGCATTTCATGATAATATTTGAATTGTTTCGTTTTGACACATTTTCGCTTCAATGCTAACTCAAATATTATCATAAAATATGCTTTAAATGTCAAATAAACTTAACAAAATTTGATAAAAATGACTAAATTTATGTATTTCTAAAGATGAATGACTAAATTAGTGTAAAATTTTGAAAATGAACTAATTCTAAAATTCACTTAAACTTGAGTGATAAAAATATATTTAACTCTAAAAAAGATATAGTTTTAAACAGTGTTTACGGAAAATTGATTATGCTTAATGCCGTATTATATAGATATTTATAAAGAATATAGTTTAGTGTAAGGCTATAACAATTTCTCCTAATAAAGACCTAAAATAAGTACAAAAAAAAAAATCTCGCTTTTATGTAATTAAATGCGTTTGAATATTGTGTACTTACGGTCCAGCGCGGGGGGCAGAGTACTTTACACAGTTAAAGACTAATAATTTTCGTAATTTGAAGATTAGTGTGTAAAAGACGTGTATTGTTTTTGTCAACAAAAAAAAAATCATGTATTTTTATTGTTTTTATTATAAAAAACAATATTGATCATTTGCAATCCACAAACTAATTAAAATATTAGTTGATAAGTAAAGCAGTTTAATTAAATAATAAAAAAAAACCTAAATATTCTTCTTTATCTCACTACTTAAAACTAAAGTAACACGTAACATTGTATAGAAATTTAATGATTACCAACGACCAAGTAAGCTCCAGTCAGCAATTTTTTATTTATTTTGTATAAAATTAAGCACCTAATATGAACCGACCGAATCGAAATCGTCCACGAGGCACCTAAGTTTGAATTTTTTGATTCTATCTAACCCGAATTAAATATTTATTATTGATTTGATGTATTAACCCAACCAATTCATTTAATATTCATAACTTTAAAAGAGTGACTAATATTTCAAATTGGTTTGGTTTATTTTTTCTGGAAAATAGTGTAAGTCACTCAAAGCCACAACTTCCCCTCGTATTAATCCAACCCAAACCTAGTTGTCGGTTTATGACCATTCTTGTGACTTTCACGTGTCGATTTGCTGCTTTTTTTTATTACATTGAAAGTCAAATATTATTCGTGATTCGTGTACGATCTCATATAATTGTGTCTTCCGTAAATGTAATACTATTAGTTTCAAAATCTGCTAAGGAAAAACATAATTTCATCGTTTTTAGATCATGCGATTGTTTCTGTCAGAAATCCATGTTAATAAATGTTATATTTACGGAGATATTCATCGGAGTTAACAAACACCGATGAGTTACACGTTTTAATTTTAATTTGATTCTGATATCACTTATTAGATTTACGGAAGGAGATTTGTTGAGAAAAACGAACGCAGTGAGACTTAAGTCCAACTATATAAAACATTGATATCATTTTCAACTTAAAATCTTAAGGCTATGAATTTATGAGTCTTTATTCTTATATAGTGTTCTACTCTCTCATTTCTAACCAATGTGAAACTTAGACTCACACTTGGATTCTTAACAATAAATTCTCAGATAATTTTGTATACTTAAAGAAAGGAGAACATGTAATATACGCATGTGATTATGAATTTTGAAATAGTTTTGTTGTTTGAAGTAATAAAAAGTAAAATGGGAACAAGTTAATAAGGAGAAATGTTCAAAAATTGCATGTGATACACATCTAATTAGGTTATCTTGAAGGCTCTGACTTTTACATTGTCAATAGGTAAAAACAATGGTTTTACAGAAGAAATTGATGTTCTTATGTTAACACATTCATATGTATCATCTTCTTTCTTCATTGACTATAACTTGTAGGAGGGAAGAAGAAATAAAATTCCATGTTTAAGAAGAGAAAAGATAAAAAGGAGTACTTAGCAATTAGATAAAGACACTAAAATGAATTTCATTGGTTATTGGTGATATGAGAAAAGTATAATAGGTCAAGAGAAGCCATATTAATGGATACTCTTTCTTCTTTTCCTCTCCTTCGTGAACATGACCATTTCCTAAGAAAATTAAGCCAAAAATAAAAGTAAAATGCTTTGTTATATTTTTGTTTTTATTGTAACGTTGTAATTTTAACCTAGGATGAAAAATGTTAATGGCTCAAGTTTTAAATTGGTATATTCTAGTATTGCAAAATTTTTGGCCTCTTTATCAATTATTCACTATTTAACATATGACATATTAATATAGATATAGTAATATTATGTGTGACACATTTATTGGTGTCTTAATTTAACTTGGTCCTTAAGTACAATGAAGGAATAAAAATGTAACTAAGTTATCACATCATCATTATTCCGTGTCATCTTATAAGTTAATGAAATTTTAATGAATGACAAAGAAAAATAATTTGATTATATATATATATATATATATATATATATATATATAGAAAAATATGTTATATATTATATATTAAAGGATTAAATATGTTTTTAGTTATTAAATTTAAATTCATCTTTTCTTCAAAATTTTAACATATTTTGATCTTCAAAATTTAAAAATAATAGATATATAATCTTTTTAGCTTAATGACACTATTTTTTTTTGGATTTGTTAACTGTGTTTCAAACTGATATTTGAACTGCAACATGTCAAAATGGTGCAAACAATATATATGTCATCCTATATGTAACATGTTTGACACATAAAAAAATGGAATTGGATTATGAGGATTTATATTTATTCATTTTGTAAATTTATAAGTCAAAATATATCAAAGTTTGAGACATTGACGAATTTCAATTTTATATCAAAGTTTATGGATTAAAAATATATTTAACCATATATTAAACTTAAACTTGTTTAATTTAATTTAATGTATACATTTTTAATTCTCAATAAAAGTTAAAGTATTTAAATATATATATATATATATATATATATATATATATATATAAAAAGATTTTATTTGTTGAAATTTTCATAAGGGAGAATCAGGGTTAGGAAAAACTATATTGAGACAATTCATACCCATAAGAATGGTACCAATAAGAAGAAGAGAAAAGAAAATAGTTCCAAAGCTAAATAAAATAAAAAGAAAAAAAAAACTATGAATATATATACCATCGTTTAAACGAGAATAATCAAAATTTTAAAAAGTGATTTAAATGTGTAATTGTATATATGAAAGGTGAAAATTTTTGTTTTATCATTACTATGGATTAAAAAAGTTGTAACATATTTCTAAAATTGTTTCTAAAAATTTCACATATAATATATGTTCATAAAATGTTAATTCATTATTAAAAATTTTTATATTACTTGAGAATTTTCTGATAATTATTAAGAAAATTTACAAGAAATTTTTTTTTTTCTTTTTTTAAAAAAATTTTAATTGACAAGTATAAATATTTCTTATAAAATTTGTTGCGAAAAATATTTTACCCAAAATATTTTGCAAATACAGTCATTTTTTGCAAAATTTTTGTCATAACAAAATTTATAAATATTTTTTAGAATTTTTTTTAAAATAAAATTAACAAAAAATATAAAATTTTTAGTAGTAATTATTCGAAAAAAATTACAATAATAGTGTGGTTTTTGATGCAGATTAGTAGTAGGGCATGTGACTACTAACATGTAGCAGTTGGAAACTTTATTATTTTATTAAGACAGGTGACGAGTGAAGACTAGTTGTAGTGGTGGTGGCCTTTTCTTTTTCATTTTTTTTTTCTATTTTTCAATTCATGATTTCGACACATGATAAATTTATTTTGTTGACCATTAATCATTGTTCTTAAATACTTGAATATTCATTCCATCAAACTTCAAAACCCTTTTTCAGGACAAATCTATCCTTTGACTCCCTTTTCCAGTTTATACTTTTTTTTTTAGGTTGTTGTGTATCATAAATAACATTACATATATTCAACTACGGAATTTTCCATTTTTATTTTAAGATTGCATCACAAATGAGGTTAATTACTTGCTAATACCATTTTGTAATATGTTATATGGAAAATGAAAAGGTAAAGAAAAAAAAATCTCTAAGTTTTTCTTAAAAACATAAATATATATGTTAAACATAATACTAATATAGTTGTTGTATAGTTGGATTTTTTAAATAAATTTAAAAGACCATTCTAATTATAGTTATCTCGTAAACTAGGTTAAATGTATGAACATTCATACTTACGCAGTTATTATATTTTTAGCCATCTTCACAAATACAAGCAGCCAATTCAAATTTGTATCTATATATAATGGAGTGTACCCAATGTTTTTAATTGTTTTTTATTTTTAATAAAAACATATAACTAGTCGTTTTTTAATTATTAAAATAATTACATTCACATTCGTCATATATTATATTAATCGGTTTTACCTGTTTCAGAAATATTATATCATGTGCCTAATAGAGAAAATCACTTGAAACCCTAAAGGTAGAAAACTTGAGTATAATTTCAGAAAGTCTCGAATGTGTTCATATACCCTTAATTTTAAATGTTAGGAATTCAAGTGTAAATCTAAGTCTCACATTGGTTAAAAATGAAAAAGTAGAATATTATATAAAGATAAAAATCATAAATTCATTGTCTTAAGATTTTAAGTCGAGAATAATGTCAATATCTTATGTAATTAAGCTCAAGTTTGATCGATGTTGTATCTCTCCAATAAAATTTCCTTTATAAACCTAACTGTACTTACATAAATCTTAAAGTTTTCATTAGTTAAAATTGTACATATATTAAAGTCGGTTTATGGAAGAAGTAAAAGTTAATCGAAGGCTATAATTTGTATAAACCATATATTTAGTTATGGAGCTATATTAACTTTTATATATATATATATATATATATATATATATATATATATATATATATATATATATATTTTTTTTTTATGTACAGTGGTTGAAATATCTCAAATTTTTATTTAATATAATTTTTGTTGTAAGAAATGAAAATCCAACTACTCTTTTCATGTTTATGTAAGTATTTATATTAAAAAAATATTCAAACATGATTTAACAGACTTGCATTTACATATATGTATACAAGAAACATAGTTTTAAAGTAAAGTAAATAATCTCAATATCTTAATACTCAAACCAAATTTATATATATATTTAGTTGCCTTTATATTTTAATTTAAATAAATTATTTTAAGTGAAAAAGTATATTAATATTTTAGTAGATAAATTTACATCTAACTCAATTTAAAAAGAAAAGATTGCCTCTTATTTATATATTATATAATCTGACCTCAATTTTAATCAAGTGATTTTCCTTAAACAAAATTTTCAAGTATGACGAATAAAAAAAAAATACCATATTTAATTTTTTGTATCGCATTTGTATATGTAACATTAAAATCAATTAATTATTAAAATATTGAAAAAGAATTATTACTTTTCTATAACATTTTCAACTTATACCGACATTCCAGATTTTTTAAAATTCTACAATTACTCTTTTTTGTTTTAAAAACATTACATTATTTCCTTTTTTTTCTTTTACCACACAAACAACTCTTCAAATTTTAAACCCACTGGGCGCATCTCCTTTTTACTTACCAATGCCCATTTAAAAATCATTGTAATATAAAAACAATGCAATAATGATTTGAAAAACATTTAGAAAATATCAATGTAATTTATTTTTTAATTTTAAAATCTTAATTTAACATTATGTTATAGAACGAAAATACAAATTGATTATTATATAATATTACACCTCTTAGATTTTAAATATCAGAATACTTTTCACTAAACAATAAACCAAGTTCATGTTTTTAAACATCATAAATGATGAGATTAAAAAAAAAAAACTGTTCGTGTTTATGGAACTATCATTCGAGCTTGACTAGTTCATTTTTGGTATTTGTTTATTATCAAATTGTATGTGATTTTAGTTTTGACATTTCTAATAAATATTAGTAAATGCATGTTGGAAAACGTTTAGAACACCATGCTGATTATTTTAATCACTGTTTTCTTACTGATACATAGATTGTTTTGTATTCCCCAAATAATATCAAATGCATGTTTATATTGAAACTAAATTTTTCTTAAACATATTTACCTTTACAAATAAATATTTTCTTCCTTTATTTCTGTACTAAAATTCACAATTATGTATAGAAGTTCGTAAAAGTATTTTTGAAACTATATAATTAAAAACATTTCCTTCGCTATATATATATATATTAAAAAAAAAATACAGTAGAGATTGACATTTTTATTTAACTTTCCATATCACGTACCTGAATTTCTAACTTCAACATATATTTACTGTAATAAAACATGATTAAGGGAAAACAATTGTTAAGAAAGAAGACACTAAACCATGATTATGACTTGTAAGATGAGATTTGTATCCACTTATATACTATAAGTTTTCTATCTCAAATCGATGTGAGACTTCTAACACATCCCTTCACGTTAAGGACATTTCAAGTGTGGGACTAAACACTAATGAGAGGTCCGATAGTGGCCTGTAAAACAATATGTCCAGCAAACAACAAATTTAACTAGGATAAGCTCTAATAATAACTTTGATATCATATTAAGAAGTCAACTTTAAATCTAACCCAATCTCACAAAACTAACTTGTAAGGTGAGTTTTGCATCCACATATATATTTTAAATTGGTCTTTTTTATCTCTAGTCGACGTAGCACTCCAACGATATTAGAAGTGACTAATCAAATTTTTTAATTAAGATTAATGATATTAAAAAATGTAATTTTGTAATTGTGTTTGTGAAAAATGAATTAGTTGATCAATAGTTTCCAAAATCAATTGGATTTGCCTTGCGTTGACCATAAAGGAATGATAAATTCTAAGTAGTTTTGAAAAGAGAGTATATATTCTTCTAGTAGATATCTTATAAAGAAAGTAATCAAAGTGTTGAGGTTAGTTGCACCATTCTTGAATTGCCTTTTCATCACTGTTTAAAGCTTCTTTCTGTTTCTAGATTTCTGAACTAGTTGCAATAAAATTTTGCTCTCAAAGAAAACGTTATTAGTGTAATTTACTAATATCAATGTTGTTTTTTATCCTCCAAACTACAATAGTCTTTGTGATCATGTCACCATGATTAAGAAAATGTAAGAGAAAAGAAAACCCTGCAATTGTGACCTCTAGCATTTGCGATAATCAACCATATTTATAAAAAACAAAGTCTCTTTTAATACTTAATCAACGAAAAACTGAAGATGGACATAGATTTTGGTCTTCAAAAAACTATTGAAAATTTTGCTTTGCGCAATTTCCTGAACTATACACTTTGGTAGTTGATTGTGATGCCTACTTAATTTCCTCTTCAGTCGGTGGAATTAATCAAATCAAATCAGTGACGTAACTTCAAACTAGACTATATCTAATCTTAATATGATTATATGCATAAGATTTCTCATCAAAACTCAAAAGACAAGAAATTCCCAAACAAAACCAAACAAAAAAATAGTTGAGCTGACACCAACATATATACTACTCTCAACCACTGTGGCTACAGCTAAAACTCATCAAACTTTCATAAACATCTGGTTGTTATATTGAAAATCCATTAAGATGGTATATTAGAGTTATCAAAAATCTATTATATCAAAATTTGTTATTTTGTTATTTGTTGTATTTATATTGTGTCACTGACTATTGAACTATTTATTAATATTTAGTTCTATACTCAATAAATATATATATATATATATATATATATATATATATATATATATATATGATGTGAAGATGTTTGTTTAAAATTTTGCATAAATCAAAGATAAGACGAATAAAAAGTATGTAAGCGGGTGTAATTAGATTTAAAATTCATCTCTTAAAAATTGTATATTAATCTTATGATTCTTCTTTTTCAAACACTAAAATATTAAACTTTATATATAATATAGATTTGACCATTTTAAGAGATACATTTATAATGCTTACTAAAAAAAGGAGTGATTAAAAAAAGTTATGATAAAATCAAGTTCATATATAATATTGATTTTTAGGTAATGACAATTATTGTATTTTATCTTCTTTTGAATTCAATTTTACTTAATATAAATGGTAGAGCTTTTGTTATCCAAATCAATGATATGATCTATGTCATTGGTAGATTAATATACTTTTGTTTTTCGGAATTTTTGGTTATGCATTAGTTGAAGTGTGTCATTTAAAATTAACAGCTTGAAAGAAGCAGGGAGTTATAAACAATCTGCATTAGTCAAATGGAAGAAAAAAGAAATAAAAGAACATGTTATCATATTATATATATTATATACTGTCATTTTAACTTCAATAATAATATATGGATAATGAATGAAAACTCTAATAATTAATGTTTTGGTGAAATGACAACATACTTAAGATATTGTTCTTGCATTCTTGTAACTATCAACAACGAGGCACTTCTCATGCTGTCTGGTTTTGTTGTCAAATGTAGCAGTTGTTGCCACTTTTCAACTTTCTTAGGTAACAACTCTTTGCTAAAAGCAATGGTCAAAACACATAATATGAACAAAATTCAATACCAGTAGTTGTTGTCCAAGCCACAATAATTGTTGCTGCAAATATTTATTTTTAAATGCTAAGAATGGTAAAACATGTCATATATATGTTTTGTCAGCTTTTTTAGAGTGGTTTTTAACTTTTTATATGATCAACTTGAATAGATAAAATATCGAGTCAAAGATAGGGAAATTAATGAAAAAAATTAAAGACAATAACTTAGTGTGACTAGATACATGTCTATCCATTTCCACAGTGTATATATATCTTTATATATATGTTTGTGTGTGTAATAGTTCTTCACCATCATCAAGCTATTGACATTTTCCCCTTTAATTGAAAAAGTTTGAAAGTCTCAAAATGTTCATCCAATGAACATCATTAACATCATTGTCAATTTCATCATTAGTCTTAAACCTCTCAGCCGTTATTGTAAACATCATGTGCAGCCGCAGTTTCTGGTTATCTTGTAACATATTTATGGAAGAAAAAAAAAGTGGCTTGTGGGTTGAATTTTATATATATGTGATTAAACTTTTCACTTGCTTGGGCAAAATTGAATTTGTCTTATTGAGCAATTTGGTGGATTGAAATTCTTCTTAATTGGGTCCCCATTCAATGTTTCCAATGCCAAATACAAGTCAATTAGAAACAATTTTCTTGATTTAGTATGCCATATTTAGACATTGCAATAATGATGTCGTTGGATTGAAAGACTAAAATCCCTGTACCCAAACAATGGATTGTTCTTAGCACCTTCTTCATGACAATGGAGGATCCTTTCATCACATAAAACATTTTTTCGTGGATGGGTCAAAGGGGGTGGATTGTGTTTGAACATTTTGTTTCATATATATTTTGGGTTTGATTAGCATAATGCTTTGTGTTTTTCTAATATATTTTGTATAATATGTTAATGTAATTGCTGATATAGATATCTTTTTTAGATTTAGTAATTAAATCAAACTATTAAACTATAAATAATATATTCATTATTTTAAATTTTAAAAAATACATATATTGTTCCAATCATCTTAAATCTGTTAAGGGTTAAAAGAAAAATATATATTTAAATTACTCTTAATCTCAGCTTTTAAGTAAAGTGAACCTCTTAATATTTTCTCGAATAATTGATATTCTAAACAAAATATATATATATATATATATATATATATAATTAAATATTTAAAAGACAAATGACACTGTTTACACCATCGAAAAGTAAGTACATTAAGCTGAATTGATGACATGATTTATTTGGTCATAAACCATTTTGATATTGTGGTTTCTTCTAATTTGAAGGCTTATTGAAGACTTGAATCATCATGATATCATCCCACTAAAGAAACTGCAGGTGCATATATATATATATATATATATATATATATATATATATATATATATATATATATATATATATATATATATATATATATATATATATATTATTTTTTTTTTATT
>Ga0214543_1007008_pt1 | contig 19655 bp, 16 predicted proteins | sample CNSS2metaG_FD_160094 | JGI IMG/M metagenome (GOLD analysis project Ga0214543, IMG submission 160094) | Root nodule microbial communities from cowpea collected in UCLA plant growth center, Los Angeles, California, USA - CNSS2 | ecosystem: Host-associated > Plants > Roots > Nodule | place: USA...
ATATATATATATTGGATAGGATATTCATTCTCTAAATCTAGATTTTCAAATATGGGTAATTCAAAAAATCCAATTCAAATTTTCAATTTAATTTTTTAGTTGGTTAGGGTGAAGGTCAAGATGGACTAGCCTAGTTCGAAAGTTGAGAAAGGTTGGTCTAGGTCGAAGATCGAAACGGATCAACCTTGATTGGAATTTCGTCAAGTCAACCCTTATTGGGATTTGGTCAAGTCTGCCCTTACTAGAATTCGGCCGAGTTGGCCTCGACCAAAATTTGACTGAATAGTCGAGTCTACCTTGACCAAAATTCGGCCAAGTCGACCCCGGCCGAAATTTGGCCAAATCAGCCTCGATCCAAATTTGGACGTATTCGGCCCCTGATAAAATTTGGTCGAATATGGCCAAGTTGATAGCAATCGAAATTTGTATAAATTCGATCGAATTTGTCCTAGTCAAAATTCAGTCGAATTTAGTCGAGTTGGCCCCATCCAAAATTTGGCGAGGTCGGCAATGGCCCAAATCTAGTCGTATTCAACCTATTCGGCCCATATTCAACCGATTCGGGCCGAGCCAAATTTGATCGTATTCAACCAAGACGACCCTAGACAAAATTTGGTCGTATTTGGCCAAATTCAGCTAACTCGGTCGTGACCAAAGTTTGACCCCCTCTAAAATTTACCCATATTTTGCCAAGTCGACCCCGACCAAAATTACCCATATTCGGTTGAGTCAGTCCCGAATGAAATTTGGTCGTATTCGACCAAATTTGGTCGAGTTAGCCCCAAACTGAAATTTGGTTGTATTCTACTAAGTTGGCCCCAGAAAAATTTGGCCAAATTTAGTTGAGTCAGCCCTTTCTAAAATTCGACCAAGTCAACCAGATGAAATTCAGTCGAGTTGACCCCAACCGAATTTATGCCAAATTTGATTGTGTTGGCTCCAACGACACAAGTTTTAGAAAATTCAATTTAAATTTTTTTATATAAAAAATTGATTATGAATTTTGAACTTGATCCAAATATTTGGATCTAGATTTAAAAAAAAATCAATCTAATTTTACTGAAAAATGGATTTGGATCCAAAATCTGATCCAATTATTTGGATCTAAAATGGATGTGGATTGGATCTTTAAAAATCCAATTCATTATCACCCTTAGTTTCTTGGATCAACAAATGATTCCTTGGAGTCTTAGAGGAAGATGATGTCGGTGCTTGCATTTTTGTAAGAATATGCAATTAAAAGTTTCTCATGTTTTTCGTGAGAGAATTCATTATGTTGATAAGTTAGCTAATTTGACTTTTATTCATAGAATAATACAAGTGGTTTAATGTATTACTTCCTTGTGTTTATATAAATGTTCTTTATAATATGTATAGTTTGTTTATATTTCATGAAGTGTAAATTTTATCATGGATTTGGTATGTTCCCCTCATACTATGTATTTATTTATTTATTTTTTCTTTTAATAAATTTTCTTATAATAATGAATTTTAGAATATTAACATAGATGAAATCTCAAAGTATATAATTATATGTTACACCGATACTTCAATTTGGGTCACATATCAGTGTCCAATACTTTAGGATACTTTATCGATATTTATCATTAAGTATCTAATTTACAAAGTCGTGGTAGACTATAAAAAAATCTTTTACCAATTTTAGTGACAAAAAGTAATTAGTCACTAGAGTGATCAATTTATGGACTAATTTATAACTAAACATTATTGGCAACTAAAATAGTTTAAAAAATTATAATTGGTCTCTAAATTGATAACTAAAATAGTTTCTAAATTGGTCACTAACATTAGCTACCAAGGTTTTGACTACTAAAATAATTGGTCTCTAACATATTCTTTTTGTTACTAAAATTGGTCATTATTTAAAAATTTTCTTGTAGTGGTATTTTTATGATGATAATAATTTATATTTTTTATGTTGAAGACTTTAGTACCTATGATTTTAATTTGGATTCACACAATAACATTCATATACTTATTATGTTTTTAAGAATTATTATACACTTTTTAATATTCACATATCACGTATATATCACGTATCGTATCCTATTATTTTAAAAATAAACGTATCGACGTATCGGATAAATATCTGATACACATATCTAGAGATGGCAAATAACCTGCCCCCGTGGGTATTGCCCGAACCCGTCCCCGTTTTGATGGGGAATCCCCGCATTGACTGGGTATGGGTATGGGTATGGGTATGGGTATGGGGAATCCCCGACTTTTTCAATTGGGTATGCGGATGGGTATGGGGATCTACATAACCCCACTATAATACTCATCCCCGCCATATCTCTGTCCCGTTAAATTATTAAAATATTCACAATTAAGTAACCCTATATATATATATATATATATATATATATATATATATATATATATATACATACATACTTTCTACTTTTTATTTCTTCTAATTATTTGGTTTGTCATGAAACTCATTCACATCTCTAATATATTTTTTCATCATATCATAACCTTTATGTAATTATGTTAAAATGATGTATGTTAATTAAAAAATGTTTATGTCTCACATTTGAATATTCTTATTTATTGTGTATTTTCCTTTCACATGAGAATGTTTAATACTCTCAATTTAAGTGTTTAATAGCATAAATGTTTCATTTACTAGATAATATAAAAAAAATTGACTTATTATTAATAATTTTTGTTTCATTTGAAGAACTCTTCTGTATTGCTAAAACAATTTTCGTTATTTTTAAACCATTGAGTATATATGTTGATCTTTGAAAAGTTTTCTTAGATCTATATGGTATTTTTCATCTTATCATATCCTTAACTATACATTTGTTTTCTTTTGTGCGATTTCTTTCAATAGTCTCTCATTGTTTCTAAGACATACATTTGTTAATTTTTTAATATTTTTATTTGTTGTTTATTTTCATAATGTATAATACTATTTCAATATATTTTATCTAATTATTTTTTATTTTCTAACTAATTATTAATCATATTGTAATTTTTTCACTATAATTGTATAAATAATTTTTATTTACTGCAATATAAAAATTTAATGTAATTTTTGTGAATATTTTTTATCACCATCTAACATATATTGGAGTTCAAATGATACAAGATCTATGCCAAAATTTTATTATTATATTTATTATTTGTTCCTTGTGTCATTTTGATCAAGTGGTGTATTATAACTTTTATTAGTATATGAAAAAGACATTCATTAGAATTTAAAAAATTATAGTAAACAAATATTTAAAATATATTTTAATTTGAATATTTATTTTTGTTTTATATTTTTTAAAAATATTTTTAAAATTGATCAACTTAAGTATTTATTTCAACGTATTTGATATAAAGAAATTTCATTTGGTATTCTAAGCTAGAATGTAGACAATTATGATTTATTTCAACGTATTTGATATAAAGAAACAATCATCCTCTTAAGTATTGAATATTTGATAATATTATGTTTCCCTTACCGTAAATTTTTATTATTTTATAAAAATTAATTAAAATTAATATTGAAGTTGTGAAAAAACGAGTACGAGATTATACCCGTTACCTAGTGGGGATGAGGATGAGACAAAAGTTTGATATCCGTTAAATTTAGATATGGGGATGAGAATAATTTTTTTTCTACAAAGATGGATATGAGATAGCAAAACCCGTTCTCATCCTGCCCCTTGTCATCCCTACATATATCGTATCCGTCCATCGTGTATTATACCTATACATATAGTAAATTTACATATATCATATTCGTCCATCATGTACTCTTAAATAATCATGTCTTTGTCAAATCATTTATTTAATGAAAATAATTGTTAACTTTGTTAATACTATTTTATTTTCAACAATTCATGTAAACTATTATATTACGAATACTGAATACTCTAATAAAATAATTATTTATTTCAACGGTATTCCTTTTTTAAGCTGCTTATAGCTTTGAAAATAGCATCATCATTATCATAGATGATTTAAGAAAATTGGTTTTCAATTTTTCCAACGATTTTTTTTATCATTAGGGACGGCAGCATTAGCTCTTAATTCTGTCATCAAATTTATAATTTTTGACGTTTTTTTTTTGTAAGATAAGAGCTACTAGTGATTAAAGATTTTAGAGTTATTACTCGTCCTCTATGCATGCAATAGAAACAGAAACTCATTCATATTATATTTTTCCATATAGAAAATAAACTCTAATTAATTTACATAAACATTATATATAAAAATATACTTAATTAAATGAAAATATTATTTTGATCCAAAAAATAATATTCATGATCCATTAGTAGAAAGAAATAGTGATTATCCTGTGTGGGACAATTTAGTGCAATGCAAAAGCTTCTTTAAAGGAATTTTGGATCACCCAATCATTCTAACACTATTGCATTTGCACGAATACAACCCACATCTTAATCTGCCTGCAATTATCTTTCAATCTTCTACTCATTCACCAACCGAAAAAGAAAAGATAAGCATCGACACACAGCACAAAACACCCTCACACTGTTCCCAAACATTTTCAACCTAAATTTAATGTCTTATTTTTTCCTTTTTGTTTATGTTACTTGTCTTGTCGCATAGCAGCTTGTTTGAAAGTACTCGTTTTAATTGGGTTAGACATTGAGATTGAGTGGTCCGAAAACGCAGAGTACGCCACGCGCTCGTGTGTGAGGGTACAAAACAAAGTCAGCACTTAAGCTCGGTAATGACGACAATCATGTCAAAATCTTAGTATTTATTCTATGCATCAATAATGTTCCAATGGATTCTCTTTCTCATACATTCATTTTCATTATATTGAATTAACAAATTCTTATTGTCTCCTCATTTTTTTATTACGTAACTATTATTATAGAGTACATATTCTATTCTACGCGCCATTTACACCGGAAACAATATACTATATATTATCAATATAAACACTTTTAGTCATAATAAGTTTATTGATTTTTTTATTAGTAGTCTAAAATTCATACTTAAACATTATTTTAATTAGTGGTCTCAGTTTGAAAAAATATTAAAGCAAACTACACCACACCTCTCCATTTAGATTAGATAATATTATATATCCATTAAAAGAATTCATGATGATAAAATAGACACTTGCCATGTTTTGTTAGCGAAGTATGTTCCAATTCACATGTAGTCATCATATGCAATGCACTTACTTGTTTAATGCATTTTCATATCTAAAAGAATTCACATATGCTCATTATAATTAATGATTTTAAGAGGCTTTTGAACGGTCAGAAAATGAAATTATATGAAGGTATTGTACGAATGGAGGAGTATAATGTATTTTATTAAAAGAACAATAATGATGTGTATAAATTTAATTCTTATCATAAATTTGATAATAATGCAATCACCTTTACTTACGGTCACTTTTAATTAACAAAGTCATCTAAACACGTTATGTTTTTTTTAAGATGTTGATTTTGAGAAGACAATTCTTAATTTATTTAATTTTATTTTTGTACTTAATTTTCTTGTTATAAAAGGGCTGTAATTTTTTTTAGTAAGACATACCAAAATTACTTTTTTTATTACATTAGTGTTTGAGAGAAAAAAAATTAAGATAGAAAAAATAGTTTCTTATGTAAGGTTATCTTAGTAATAACATTTTCTTATTTTAAATATAACGTTTTATTGTTTAGTCATGTTCTTCTTTTCATATTATATTTTAGTTATGAGTTATTGATGAACGATAGTCTCGAATTTGGATAAAAGTTGGGTCTCGAATGAATTTGGGTATGAACCCTATAATGAATGGGAAAAAAAATGGAGGACGTTGATTTGGGAGTTTTCGGAATGGGGGGAAATCAAGTCACTTGGAAGAGGTTCCAAGATAAGTGAGGAAGATCCGTCACTTTGAATTAGAGATTCAAAGATATGGATCCATGGTTCTAAGTTGAACCTCGAGACTTGAGAGAAAACTCACTATTTCATAATACTCAAATCTGAATACAAAGTGTTTCACAAGGGCTTATATACTATGGGTCGAAACACCAAAAATTCCAACATAACTAAAGGTCCGATAAAGCCCAAACAAAAACATTACAAAAATTATAAAATAGTTCCTATTCTATGATCCGAAACTAATCCGAGATCTCTTCGAAGGTCTTGGGCATCATTCCATCAACTGCTCTAAAATCTTATCACGACCCCAAACCACGCCTCCATCAGTTATTATATTGTTAGTATAATATCTAAGAGTGATATAACAACTTTGTTGTATTCCATTTAACATTGATGTTGAAATTGTATTGTAGGAAAATCTTCGTATCTTATGTGAATGGAGTTAACCTTATATTTCATATTAGAAAAGAATTATGCATTGTACTATAAAGGCCATATAGGTCGAATACTTCCTATCTTACATGATAAGCCGATTACTTAGGATCCTTTAGCAAAAAATAGATATGCAAAAGGTTGGAGGTTGATGTTATGTAAAGGTCAGATAGGCCATATACCTCTCATGTTACATGATAAGTCGGATACTTTCATACCACAAGATAGTCCATGAACTTTGTAAGACCTAATAAATTTAAATAATTAAATAAATAATTATTTAATAAATGCGGGTAGCGAGAACCTTTATTGTATTTAATGTTAGGGTTTATGACATGGAATAGTACTAGCTCACAAGGTTGAGAGTACTTGATAGTGTTAGAAGGACTTGGGTTTGAGTCTTGTGTAGGTCAATTGTGTGTTAATTTAATTATTTATTACTTTTAATGATATGCTTGATCATGATGAGTGATTATAAATTCGTAGATATATAGGAATTATCATGAACCATAATTGGTTGGTTAACAATTGGATGGTTATGGGTTTGAATCTTGGCTTATGTGAAATATGGTTCCCTTTTTGCTAAAATTATTTTTGGCATTGATGAGAAGGGTCTGAAACCTTAGCCGTCGGAGGGGGAAGGCAAGAGGGCTGGAAAAACTATCCAATAATGGTCCTTGAATGACAATTATGCTCATGGTTAATTAAAAATTCGTTTTTGACATTAACATCAATTAAAGCATAGTTAAGAGGAGAGATTAAGGGTGGAAGAGAGTTTTGTTGAGGCTGCCATTAGTGAATATTATGAGGAGAGAAGTTGTAGAGTAACCATTGCGTTTTAGTGAGAGAGAGAGAGAGAAAGAGAAAGAGCTGAATAGAGGGGAGAGCAAGGAAGGCTTCGTGGATCAAAGGTCTAACTTAAGTTTTGCAATTGGAGCACGGATTTCCAGGTTAGGGGAGTTGGACTCCTTGAATTTACTTTGTTTTTACTGTATTGCGTGATGTATGATTAACTGGATGCATATACTCTGCCAATTCTGCGTAATTTTCGTGTTTCTGGAATTTTTCTAGAAACCGCCTAGCGGGCCTTCAAAGCCGTCAGGCAATGCATGTGAAGCGCTGGGCATTTCTGGGTTCCTATGAGAACCGCCTTGCGGCATGAACTAGCTGCCAGGCAACACATGCCTGCTTACCCAATCTTTTGGGTTTTGTATGAACAACTTGGCAGTGAGGAATAACATGTTGGCAAAAGAAAAAAGTTTGGAGATTTTTAATGATGACCAAGCAAAATTGAAGACAAGCTTTTAAATGTTTAAAGTTATCTTGTAAAATCAGTTAATTGTTGTTGTAAAGTAGTTTTAATTAACTTAGAATCAACAACATAAACTTCATTTCTTTGGGTTCCCTCATTTTTGGAAAATTCGCAGTGATAATCGATTATCACTAAGGATAATTGATTATCTGTGCAAACTTTAATTTTTCAAAAATCTATTGGAATAATCGACTATCTCCCAAGATAATCGATTATCCTGTTCAAAATTAGTTTTCAGAAAATCTACTAGAATAATCGATTATCATAAGCGATAATCGATTATCTTTGACAGTTGAAACATGTATGTTCAGTTTTTAACCTAATTTTTTGAAACCCCAATTTAAAGAACTGCAATTCTACTTCGAACTTACCTTTTTGAGAGCCAGAGTCTTAGTGTTATGTTTGCAAAGAAGTTCTCTTAGTGTTCTTAAAAGTCCTTTGAAAAGCCTAGTGTTAGTAGAGCGATAATTTTTCCTAAAAGGGTTTCTAGGAGATTGAGTGATGCTACTGTTGCTAGGAAAGTTAGGTCAAGGTCTCCATGTGATTCAGAGAAAGTTACTTTCATCTCTTGTGTCTTCAAGAGAGGTGTTTTATATTCCCTACTATCTTGATTATTTTATTGTAATATGTTATTATTAGTGATTGAGTTAATCTCTTTGTTTATAGAGATTAACAACTAGATGTAGGATCTTTTGATATAAACCAGTATAAAACTTTATATTAGAGTAAGTCACTTCACGCAAGAATATTTATAAATTCAAAACTTTATATTCTTTTAATGTGTGAGTCCACATCAGTGTTAGACCACATCCACAATTTGAATACCTTACTTTTCTTTTAGGTTTCAACAAAAAATTTCAACATATTTGAAAATGACCATGCAAAGCTTCTACTTTAGAGTTTACTTAATTTGTAATCAAATCATCACCAACATAAAAAAATAATAAATTTTGATGGATATCTACAATTTAAGGATGTTCTTTTAGCTAATCCTAAACAAGAATTTAAACAATAGAGTAAATTACAAATTATAGGAAGTTCAAAGCAAACAAAGTCTTTAACAAAGATGATGGGTAGATCAACAAAACATGGTTCTAATAAGAGTCAATAATCATGGTATATCAAAGTCTCTAAGAAAGAAGAACCACAAATGCTAACATTGTGACAAGAGAGAGCATCTGAAGAAATATTGTTTCCATAGGAAGAATGGAGGAAAAACCCTATTGCATCAACCTCACGAGGTTCTGTTGCAAGTACATTAAAACACAAATAGATTCTTGTTAGCGAAGTAATAATTAACTCTAAAATGGTGGAAAATAAATTTTGTGATAGGTGAACATTGGATTCGGGTACAACTTGGCACCACATCAAGATTGGTTTTACACTTATGAACCTCTCTCAAGGATCTATACTCATAGGGAATTACAATGTCTTAGATATTGTTGGAGTTAGTACCGTATGCATGGTTCATGGGGTATGACATGTGAAAGACTTGAAGAAGAAGAATATTCTATGTTGGGCAATTAGATAGCCATCGGTATAAGATCCATATTGAAGGTGCGATCTTAAAGGTGGTGAGAGAGAATATAGTAGTGATTAAAGTAGTGGAGATCAAGGAAAATATGTATGTGTTTTTGGAAGATACATTGAAAAGAAGTAGATGTAATAGTTACATTTACAAGTCAAGAAAAAGTGATGATGATGATGATGATGTGGCATCACAAACTTGTTCATATTTCAAAATAATTTTTGAAAATCCTTTTGAAACATAATATCTTACTCAAGATAAAGAAAATGTTATTTTACCTCTCTACAAGCACCACATGATAATATAGAAACATAGATTAAGAGTGACTATTGGAAAAAAAAAAACATATATTGGAGATGATTCACTCTAATGTGTGGGAATCATTACTATTATCCTTCAAAGGAGGAAATTATTTTGTACCATTCATTACGGATTACTCTAAGATATTTTTTTTTTATTAACTCATCAAGAAGGACTTAAATATCTTTCCAATGTTTGTGGAAATCAAAGCATGAATAAAGCTTTAAACAAGGACAATAATTAGATGCAATAGGACAAATAATGAGAACAATATGTTGGAGGTTTCTTGAAAAGGGAGGATTATGCATTCAAGTTTCAAAACAAAGTAAGGCCATGAATATTGAAGCTTTAAAGACTTGGGTTTCTTTGCTTGATTCTTGGTTGTTTATTGGTGTTTATGGTCCTAGCTAGGTTTGGGATTATCAAAGGAATATGTTGAGGTTATCTTGGAAAGGTTCTTGAAGGTTTAGAACATTTTCTTATAGGAAATCTTGGAGGTTTCTTATGGATGGGTTGGTAGAATCATATGGTTTACAAAAACTGGTTCATGGTTAGTGTTTCTTTTTTTTTAGGTATTCTAAATGTAGGGTTTATTCAATCACCTAAGGGAAGGGTTTAGAAGTTTTTCTTCTGATTATAGGAAGGTTTTAGGTGGGTTCAATGGACAAAACCAAATGGGGGGGGTAGGCGTGAGTGTTATAAGTGTTTTTAGAGAAAATTTGGTGTTTCTTGATCAAATATTGAAGGTGAATGTATGAGGGAGTTAACCGAATATGGCTTTGTCATTTTGTGTGATTCCTTGCAAGCTTTGAGAGGGTGAAAGAAAATATATGAAAGCCCAATAAGAGCACAAAATATATACTATAAATGAAATATGTATTGATAATGGATGATAGTAAACATGAGAAAAGTATGTTGGAAGGGGTAAGATAAGATGGTTAAGTATCTTACCAATATACATAGCTAGAAGGTTAGCAAATAACATCAAAGGCCTCTTGGCACACTCTCTTAGGTGTTCCATAAAGGGAAAAGACAAGGGAAAACCCCTTATGAAAACTCAATTAAGAAAACATACTCTTACACAAAGAACATATAAAAGGCAAGCCCTCAACAATGATTAGTTTGAAAACACCAATGGAGATATTAAAAGGCAAACCAATTGATTATTATTCCTTATTTGTATTTAGTTACCTTATGTACATGACGTAAAACTCCTAAAAAGAAAAAAAGTTTGATCCAAAATCTATGAAGTATATGTATTCTTGGGCTATATTATCAATGAGAAGGATATTACCTATGAGACCCAATTTGTTATTAGCAGGGATCTAGTCTTTGTAAAGAATGAACTATAAAATAGGAAAAATATTCACTAAGATTCAAAACATAAAAAGGTTTTGCTTTCTCATAAGAATTACTTAATGAAAGTGTTATGGGACTTCAACACCCCTCTTCCTATCAATTTGAAGTTATCCTCAAGTATGAGTCTTAGCAATGAAATAGAAAAGAGGGAAATGTCCCAAGTATTGTATGCATCAGTAATGAGAAGTCTTATGTATGTCATGGTTTGTCCAAGATGAGACATTGTACAAGTAATATAAGTGATTAGTAAACTTGTCACAAATCTTAATGGAGAGAACTTAAGGTCTATTAATAGAACCCTTATATACATCAAATTGGATGTTGCATTATATTTTGGGTTAAGTGTCAAATTAGGCACATTTTTTATATTTTAGAGCACTTCTTTTGAGAGCTTTCTCTTCTTTATTTTATGTTTTTAGAGAATTTTCTTATTTTCTTCTAAAATAAGAAAATTGGGTGTTGCATTATATTTTGGGTTAAGTGTCAAATTAGGCACATTTTTTATATTTTAGAGCACTTCTTTTGAGAGCTTTCTCTTCTTTATTTTCTGTTTTTAGAGAATTTTCTTATTTTCTTCTAAAATTCTTAGATTTTAATAAAAATGTGTTAAAAAGAGTGTTTTAGAGTGAAACTTTGTTTGGTGTGTTTTGAATTCTTAGGACTAGTTGTAAGACTCGAGAAATTTAAATAATTAAATAAATAATTATTTAATAAATGCAGGTAGTAGGAGCCTTTAAGACATTTAATGTGGATTGTTATGACATGGAAAAGTATTGGCTCAAATGGTTGAGAGTATTTTATTTGTGAAAGGACTTTGGTTCAAGTCCTATGTAGGCCAATTTGTATGTTATTTTAATGTGTATTATTTTAATGATATGATTGAGTGTGATTAGTGATAATGTAATCCTAAAATCATAGGAATTATTGTAAACATAAATTGGTTGAATTGTGTATGCATTGACTATGTAATTGAGTTGTTGTGGGTTCAAACCTTGTTAAGAATGGGATTAACCTTCTTTTTGCCAAAATTTCTTTTGGCATGGAGATGAAAAGGCAGAGTAATCCTAGCTGCCAAGAGAGGCAGCCTAGTGGGCTGAGAGACAACCAAATAATGGTTATTGATTAACCATTAACATGAAAACTTAATGCCATTTTCAGTTTTGGGATTAATTACAATTAACTAAGGTAGTTTTGGAGAGGAAAAAGGAAAAAACATGAGAGAGGAAGAAAGGAACTAAAGTGGGTTCGTGGGAAGAGAATTCTGACGGGTAAATTGCGAGAGTGATCGTTGTGTTTTGGAAGAAAGAGAGTTGAGTTTTGGAGAAGCAAGGGAAGGTTCTTTGGCATCATCAAGAAAAGGTTAGGAGGCCAATTGGAGCGAGAATTTCGGGTAAGGGGAGATGCTTTCAAATGTTTTAAATCATATACAATGTATTGTGTCTTGTGTGAACCAAATTGCATGAACACCCTTCCTAAATACACTATTTTTCGTAGTTTCTGGATTTCTGCCCAGAAATTGCCTAGTAGTAAAGCCCAAGCCGCCAGGCGATGCATCAGACTGTGCCTAAATTTTTTACATTTTGACATGAACCGCCTGGTAGGGATGAATATCTGCCAGGCGGCACGACACTATTTGCGTTTCTCTTGGCTTGTGGTTGGGTGCAGGAGTCATTGAGACTTCTGAATGTGTTCTTTTGGTGAAATATGTTGCGTGATTAATGTTATAAAAATTATGGAATTGGGGTCTGATGGTGCTGTGAAAACATTTCACCTGATTAATCATGGATAGAGGTGGGGTTTTGGAAGGGAAGAACCCGAAACTTGAATTAACATGGCTCAATGGATGTGCGAGTTAGAGAGAGTAATATCATTTGACGTTGGGTTGATAAATTATATGTGAATTATTGTGTTCTGTTGCGATTGGCATTTGGATCGAATTCTGGACATTTTGGATACATCACAGGTACATCAACCTGGAGGTTACCTAGGTTCTGATGTACTGCCTAACGACACCCAGTTTGCCACCAGGTAGTGACTAGTACATAGGCAAATTCTGTGTCTGGAATTGGCTGGTCACGAGGGAAGATGTTGTAAGTGGAATGGAACATAAATTAAGACAATGAAACTGGAAGGGAATGGGGTAGTGGAATCCTTTGTAATTGAGATAATATGAGGACTAAGATAATGTGTCTTATTAGAAGTAAACTGGTTCAAAGTAATGATTTTGCATTGGTGGTTTTAACTTGAAGTGGATAAGGTGTAAAAAATGTAGAGTATCATTTATGAAGTGTTGAGAATTTAGATGAATCATAATAATGAGTATGTAATTAAAGGAATTGATGTTAAAAATTGCTTGAGAAATTAGTGAAATGTTGTGAATCATGGGCTCTTAGTGAGGCAGTGATATAGGGATTTGAAAGTGACTAAGTATTAGATAATACAAAAATAGAGGAAACATTAGGATAGTGAGGCATAAGTGCATAAATGTACTTGAATCAAGTGGATTAAAATATCTATACGAGATGAAATTATATGAAGCGTACCTAGAGCGATGAAGTTAGGCAATAATCATAGAATATGTATGTTTTGAATTGGAATGAGGATTAGGTTAAGTTAGGATCAGTTTTGGGTGCAAAAACAGTCAGGGATACGCTTCTGGTATAGCGCCTGGCGGCACGGGTGGTTGCGCCAGGCAATAGGACGAGTGTGAGAGGTCCCTGCACCGTGTGGCGCTTGGATGCTATAACATCCCTAGGGAATATTACTGATATTAAATAAATAAAAATTGGAATTCCAACAAGTGCTGCATTTAATATGAATCGTTTTCCAAAACACGGGAAATTTAAAACTTTAAAAATTAAAATCCATAAATCCAGGAGTCCATAATTCATAAACCGAATTAAAAGTCAAAGACTCCCAAAGGGGTTACATAACTTTCTCAAAGCTAAAAATGTAAACATCTATATACATATACAAAATTATCCCCCTGCTAGCCCTCGCTCCACGTCTAAGTGTCTCCTGGCCCACCTGTCACATCATCTGCTCCCGGATAACAAGTTATCTGATCATCGCCACACACACACACAAAGGGTGAGCTATGCACAACATATATAAACAAGACATGATATAAATGTTTCCCAACCCAAAATAACATAACTAAATTTATAATTACTAAATCACCCAAACCGTGACCTCATAGTCTTTCATGAGTCATATGCATGAACTAAGTCTTGGGACTTCCCTGTGCTCCCACGAAACTAACTCATTCGTGGTCCAACCCTATGAGCCTATCCCGCTCATAGTCCTGCCCTACAGACTCCTCGCCTGTAGTATAAACATCCAAGTCTCATAACTTGGACCCTGGCACGCACGCAATCACCATACTATGGACTCCTCGCCCGATAGTAGCCAACGGGAACCTCACTGTTCCTTGCCCATTGTGCGCCCGACATATGCAATCACCATACTAAGGACTCCTCGCCCATTAGTAACCGACGGGAACTCAACTAGTTCCATGCCCATCGTGTGTCCAACCACCGAGCACATCCCAGACCCCTAATGGACTTAGTCCTTCAAGCCCACACACCACAACACATGCATATACAACCTAACCATGGTATAACAACCAAACCCACTCACAAGCACATAGAAACATAGTAAATCGCATAAACTCACTTAAGCTATGGACCTCTCGCCCAAGCTAAGCCCCCAGCCTCGCTTAGGCTAGCCCATCTCGCCTGAGCGAGCTTAAAACAGCAACACCACCAAGTTATCTCGCTTAGGCGAGATCCTCTCGCTTGGGCGAGTTCATCTCTCGCCCAAAAACACAATTCAACTTGCCTGGGTTAAAATACACGCAAAACACCACACCTGACCATTACATCTCGCTTAGGCGAGGTCATCTCACCTGAGCGAGACCCTAGTTCGCTCAAAACCCACAAACCCTTGCCTAGACGAGAAATCGCGCTCAGAACCCTCATGTCACTTCGTGATTCCGCTTAGGCGAGCGCCTCTCGCCTGAGTGAGAGATAATTCGCTCAACACCGATACTGGGTCGCCTGGGCGAACCAATACTCAACGCGAGACCCTGCATCTCTCGCCTAGGCGAGACGGACTCGCTTGGGCAAAAATTGCAGAAACCCCCCTCTGATCACACGCGAAAACAACCGGAACACGTACACTCACAGCAACAACACGACCCAATACGTTAAAATCAACAACACCTATTGTGAACATGGTATATCTCCCATTTGATTCACCAAACCAAGAGGGTTTGACCATACACAACCACATACAGTACCAAAAACCCTCATAAAATTACACCAAACACAAAAAGACTTTGTGCGCATGATCAACCAACCAAGTTCTCTCACACATTGCACCTTTTACCAAAAATTCATTCAACACTTCAACCAATTGACAAAACGCAGATGCACATACAATATTCGTACAATAAACTCAGCACCCCTAACCTGGATTATTGAATTAAAATTGGATGAAATTTGATGTTCTTTGCTCACCACGGTTCTGCTTCGGACCTCACCCAATTCAACCTCTGAAACACCCAATTCACCTCTTCACTCTCTAAAATTTCGTCTCCCTCTCTATAGGCAAAATTCCAAACTGCAGAAACCCTCTTTTCTCTTCAATTTCGCCTTTTATATGTGGCTCAATGTAGGTTAGAGAAAAAAAAACGATTTGGACTTAAGTATGGGCCTAATGGCTACTCAAGTCACTTAGTGGAAAGGTTTCACAGCGCCTAATAGTTATCCTTATGCTAGGTTCTCTTTACCCCTTCACATTCATACAAATCTAATAGTTAGCAAAAATAAAGCTTATTCTTTACCCTCCAAGGTTTGAACCCATGACCTTCCACTCATAAGGCCAAAGCACAACCACTATGCCAAATCACATTTTGGTTACATAAATAATCATAACAAGTTTACATTTCAAATTCCACATTCTTACATATTATTAAAACAAATCATAAAACAACAACACATAATTAGCATACATAGGACTCAAAACCAAGTCCTTTCACACAATCAAAGTACTCTTAACCACATGAGCTAGCACTTTTCCACGTCACCTTATACAGCAATTAATGTCATAAAGACGCCTTCTGCCCGCATTTATTAATTAATTAATTTTCCCGGGTCTTACAATTCCCCCACCTTTAAAAGTTTTCGTCCTCGAAAATAAAACTTACCAGTAAAGAGGTGAAGATAGGACTTCCTCATGAGATCTTCCATCTCCCAAGTCATCTCTTGGGTTGCCTCGTCCCAGAGAACCTTCACGGTCCGTATCTCCCTCCCTCTGAGTTGTTTGACTTGAGAATCTAGAATCCTCACCGGTCCAACTCCAAGAGTCAGGTTCTCACACACCTGAACATCATCCTGCTCCAGCACATGAGTAGGATCCGCCATATACTTTCTCAATTATGATACGTGGAAAACATTGTGCAGGTTTCCCAAGTGAGGTGGCAATGCAATCTCATACGCCACCGGTCCAATTCGCCTCGTAATATGATATGGACCGATGAATCGAGGGGTCAACTTCCTCGACTTCAATGCTCTCCCAATACCTGCTGTAGGTGTAACTCTGAGAAATACGTGGTCACCAGCCTCAAACTCAAGTGGCCTCCTTCTCTGATCTGCGTAGGATTCCTGCCGACTCTGAGTTGCACGCACGCGTCTGTTGTAAGAACTCTGGACCAAGTACCACAACTTCCCCATCCTGCTGCCAATACAAAGGTGTTCGACACCTCCTGCCATACAAAGCCTCATACGGTGCCATTCCAATGCTGGAATGGTAGCTGTTATTATAAGTGAACTCCACCAGTGGTAGCACATCACTCCAAGTCCCTAGGTGATCCAGAACACACGTTCTCAATAAGTCCTCTAGAGACTGTATGGTTCTCTTAGACTGGCCATCCGTCTGAGGATGATATACCGAGCTCATCTTCAATTGAGTACCCAAAGTGTTCTGCAACGATTGCCAGAACCTCGAGGTAAACCTTGGATCTTTATCCGATATGATACTCTCAGGCATACCATGTAATCGGACTATCTCCCTGACGTACAACTCTGCCATCTTATCTAGGGACATCTTCTGATTAATAGGTAGAAAGTGAGCGCACTTCGCCAGTCGATCCACTATTACCCATATAGAATCATGCCCCCTCACTGACCTCGGTAGATGAGTAACAAAATCCATGGAAATGTTGTCCCATTTCCACTGGGGAGTCTCAAGAGGCTCTAACGTACCACCTGGCCTCTGATGCTCTATTTTCGCTTTCCGACACACTAGGCAAGATGCTACATAGTCTGCCACATCAGTTTTCATACCAGTCCATCAGAAAGTCGCCTTCAAGTCCTTGTACATCTTAGTCATATCTGGGAGTATGCTAAGACGACTCTTATGCCCTTCATTCAAGAGCATTTTCGTCAACACCCGACTGTTGGGTATACACACCCTCTCTTTGTATCGCAGGATGCCATCTCTACCCATCCTGAAGTCTTTTCTCTTTTCTGTGCCCAATTCACTAATGATTGTTGAAATTCCTGATCCTTACCCTATTCCACCCGAACCTCATCCAAGAATTCATTAGTGATCTTCAACATGCTGCACCGTATGTGATCTGTCTCCATATCCAATCCCAGATTCATATCTCGCAGCTTCTCGATCAACTCCAACTCCTTAATCATCATGGCCGACACATGAGATTTCTTCCTGCTCAAAGCGTCTGCTACAACATTAGCCTTACCAGGATGGTATAATAGCTCAAAGTCGTAGTCCTTCAGGTATTCCATCCAGCGCCTCTGCCTCATATTCAATTCTTTCTGATCAAACAAGTATTTCAAGCTCTTGTGATCAGTGAATACCTGAAACTGTGCCCCATACAAGTAGTGCCTCCATGTTTTTAAAGCAAAAACCACCGCCGCCAATTCTAAATCGTGTGTAGGATAGTTTTTCTCATGCACCTTCAGCTGACAAGATGTATAAGCAATGGGTCGTTTCTCCTGCATCAACACACAACCTAGACCTTGGTATGAAGCATCACAGTATACCTCAAACGTCTTGGCGGTGTCAGGAATAACCAATATGGGTGCAGTAGTCAATCTCCTCTTCATATCCTCAAAGCAGACCTCACACTCGTTTGTCCAAGAGAAAGGCTGATCCTTCCTAGTGAGTTGAGTTAAGGGACTCACCAGCTTGGAGAACCCCTCCACAAACCGCCTGTAATAACCCGCCAGACCCAAGAAGCTCCTCACCTCAGTAACCGTTTGTGGTCTTTCCCACTTCACCACTGTTTCAATCTTCGCTGGATCCACCGATATACCTTGGGCTGAGATTACATGACACAAGAGTTGTACCTCATCCAACCAAAACTCACACTTTGACAGCTTCCCATACAGTTTATGCTCTCTGAGAATTCCTTGCACCACTCTCAGATGACCTGCATGTACATCCCGATCCTCCGAGTATATCAATATGTCATCAATAAACACGACAACAAACTGATCAAGGTACAGTCGGAATATTTTGTTCATGTAGTCCATGAAAACAGCAGGAGCATTTGTCACCCCGAACAGCATCACTACATACTCGTAATGGCCGTATCGTGACCTGAACGTCGTCTTCTGCACATCCTTCGGTTTGACTAAGATCTGATGGTATCCAAACCTCAAGTCAATCTTAGAGAACACTACGGCTCCCCTCAGTTGATCCAACAGATCATCTATCCTCAGCAGCGAATACTTCTTCTTTATGGTCAGTTTATTCAACTGACGGTAGTGAACACACAACCTCGAACTGCCATCCTTTTTCTTTACTAGCAGTACCGGTGCTCCCCAATGTGATGCGCTCGGCCGAATGAACTTCTTCTCAAGCAAATCTTCTATTTGCTTCTTCAAGTCTGCCAACTCTACGGGTGCCATTCTATACGGCGCCATGGATACTGGGCCAGCCCCAGGGATGAGATCAATGGAGAAATCCACATCCCTACTCGGTGGCAACTCGGGTATTTCATCTGGAAATACGTCGGCATACTCCTCCACGATTGGAATCACACTGATCTTCTCGGCGGTATTATTCTTTTCTGCATGAGCCACTATCATAAAGCAGGTGGCTCCGGCTTCTACTTCGTTTATCGCCCTCTGAGCCGAGATTAACTCCAGTCCTTCATGCTCTGGGATACCAAGTTTCCTAGCCAAAGGAACTCAATGTTCTTGCACAAGACTTCTTAGATGGAATTAAATTAAAGGCTAAGATGGCACACATTAAGCTACAAAGTAAAAACAAAGCAAGCAAATCAAAAAATAAAAATGTAAACTTCTTACTAAACGACCGAAAGGCGAGGCTTGTTGGTATAAGATACACTCACCATCTACAAGCGCTTTACTATTTGATTTAAAAGGTTCTAATTAAAAGATGAGAGAACACCTAAGGCACCCCCAAGACACTTAATTAGGCCAAAATACACAAGGAATTAAAAACAAGATTACAACTCAATAGAAATACAATCACAAATGAATTACAAAATTAAAAGCTCTTCCAAGTCCTTCTTCTTTTCTTTTCGATTTTGCTCTCAAGTGTTTACTCTCTTGCACTTCCACTTGTTGATTTCACCCAAGAGGAATATTATTCAAGGCTAGGTACTCCACTTCCTAGGATGCTACCTTAGGAAAGTTAGCACACCTCGAAGTAGGAAACTATACCATATATGATAACCAAACTAAAATAGACCAAGAAAGTAAAGCAAGAAAAGCACAAAAATTAGAAATCCTAAACTCAAATAGAGGATTGTCAAGACATACACAATGAATTTCAAAAAAAAAAAAGAAAACAAAC
>Ga0214543_1007009_pt1 | contig 19653 bp, 5 predicted proteins | sample CNSS2metaG_FD_160094 | JGI IMG/M metagenome (GOLD analysis project Ga0214543, IMG submission 160094) | Root nodule microbial communities from cowpea collected in UCLA plant growth center, Los Angeles, California, USA - CNSS2 | ecosystem: Host-associated > Plants > Roots > Nodule | place: USA...
TGAATTCAAAACTCTCGCAAATGAACCAAGTAACCCCTCACCCGTTTTGAAACCTATATTTATAGTCCAGGATCCCAAACGACGAAAACCCCTTCCCGCCAAAACAATACCCCAGACCAATCGACACGATCATTGCGAAAGATATAATTTTTAAAAAAATGATGGCACCAAAACTTCTTGATTTGACCCCTGACACCCCTTCACCTACCTTCAGACAGTTACCACCTTTTAGCCTTAACACTGTTCATCACACTTAAAGGCTGGGGGACTGGTGTATCACACCTAGCTGGTTCCACTAGCTTACCAATACATATCACCCTAGACCGACAAATCTTATCGGACAAGGCTGGGGGACTAGTGTACCGCACCTAACCAAACTCGACCAAATAAATAAACAATGTATATATCAAGGCAGCCAAGTATTCAGCCTTGGTCGAGTCAGCCTAACTTGTACTGATTTTAACCTATACCTCTAGAAGAATAACCTGCACCTCAGGTAACCTTAGATAGGTAGCCGGTCCAGGCCGGCTACTCCAGCAGACCCGATAAGATTAAAGCCCAGGCCGACAACTCCAATTAACTTAGTGAAAATAGAAGCCCCACATTCAATAGGTCTTAAGGGCCTGGGTTAGGGCCTAGGCCCACTCATGGCCCAAGCTAGAGCCCAAGTCAAGGCCCGGCCCATGAGATAATCAGGCATCATTAATGCTCTATAAATACACGTGAACCCCAGTAATTAAAGGTACGCATTCATTAATCACTGATTTGACCTTCTGAGAGCTTTGACTTACTTAAGCTTCAGAGACTCTTCTGCAGGTAACCCCTCCTGGGTTCAAGCTGACATGTATCAACCGGGGAGACGCCAACTCTGGAGATAGCGGACTACATTGTAAGGTGACGCTTGTGCCTAACTCATCTTATTTGTTCTCTACAGGAATAGTACAGTCTCAATTAAAAGTGAGAATTGTTAAATTGTCCATAGTAAATTCAATCAAAGTACAGTCTCAATTCATCTTACTATGCCTAATCATGTTTATTCCTTTGTTTCTTCACCAAATAGAAAACTTAATTAATCAAAGTAAAGTCTTGACTAATTTTAGTTAAAGTAATTACCACTAATCAAAGTAAAGTCTCAATTATTGGCAAAAACTTATTTAATCAAATGAAAGTTTCTAAATAAAATCAAAGTAAAGTCTCAATTTAATTTAAAAACCTTTTTACTCATGATTAGCATGCATGTAGATTTAAAATCATTATTTTCTATTCGATTAAGAAGCAAAGGATATAGATAAACAAAAACCACAACAATAATCAAAATAACAAACACATAAATTCATCTAACCTCATAATCGAGTTAAGAAATTACAGTGGAATCAACCCTAAAAGCTTAGCCCTCCATGGCTTTGATGATATGAAGGAAAGAAAATAAAAGAAAAGAAAGAATGAGAGATGTGATGGATTACGGTGTCTGCCAAAACCAGAGAGTTCTAAGTGTCTAAGTTGTTCGTCCTTCTGCTCCCTTAAGTCTCTTTATATAGGCTTCAACTGGACTTTGGGCTTTATCTGTCGGTTGCTAAAATCTTTTATTTTTATTTAATTAATTAGCAACTTAATTTCTGCCAAATTTCCAATTTGGCCCCTTATTTAACCATTTTTGCAGTTTTGACCATAGTTGACTGCTGACTTTGACCATTTGACCAGAGTTCACCAGTTGACCAATTGGACTGTCCAATAGCAGTCTGACACGTGGCGCAGAGACTCTTTCCAGAATTAGGGTTTGCTCCTCCTTCCTCCTTCCTCCCTTGGCTGCGCATTTGACGGCGAAGGCGCGGTGGTGCGATGGTGTTGTTCCGGCGATTGGCGTGGTGGCTCATGGTGGTCCAACGGCATGGTGTGCTTGCGTTGCTGCTGCTGCATTTGCGTTTGGAGCTACTGGAACGGGTTCTCGCACTCACGTTCGTGATGTTCCGACGTGGTTCCTGTTCAAAGATGGTGGTGAAGTTGCGATTGTCGTGGCTGCCGTGGCTTGAATGGCGCTGCTGGTACGAGTCTCGCAGGTGCAGGCGTGAATGAAGATGGTGGAGTTGCTGCTACAGCTTCGTCGTGGTTGCAAGGTGTGTGGAGGCCGGCGAGGTTCAGATGCGGTGGTGGTGTTTGCAGCGTGAACGAAGAGATGTGGTGGTGTTGATGGTGGCTCGTGCTTGGTTCAGGTGGTGTGCGGAGATGGAAAATGGTGATGGTGGTGGCGCGTCGCGGTGGCGCAAGGTTGAGCTGCTGGTGCGTGAATCCAGACGGTGGTCGGAAACGACGGCGACTGCCGTGGAGGTTGATGGTGGCGGCTAGGGTTTGAGGAAAATTAGGGTTTCTATTTTGGGAGATGAAGATGATGACGTGGCAGCCTTCCATTGGACAGCTTGTTAGTGCAAGGATTGTTGCCACGTGGCTTGTTCTGGTTGGCCAATTTTAAAAGTTGAGGATTACCACATGGCAGCATTTGAGTGAATGAAGTTTAAGTGGTAGGAGGGGTGAAACTTAGTGAAAACTAGGGGTGTAGAACAGGTTTTTGGTGGTCCACTTTAGAAGGAGTGTGCAAATAAAATCTAGGGGTGCATTTAGCTCCTGATTTATTCTTTTCCAGAATTTTCTGATTTTGGACTTATTTTGTAACTTTGAATATTTTAAATCCACACTATTAATGACCAAAAATAAATTCCACCTGCATTAATTAGAATATCCAATAATATTTTATGCAACTAAAATCAATTTTTACGCCACTTTTACCAAACTTACTCAATAAATCCAATAATCACAAATCCTAATTAAATCAATCTTTAAGCATAGAAAATTCAATTAAATCCCCAAATTTAAATATTAAATGAGCGAAAAAATTTGAACTCATCATATGTCAAAAGGCCAAAATTGAACATCAAAGGCCGGGAGGTACCCTGCAACCACTGGACGTGCCTCAGTGGAAGTGGGACAGTATCTCTATGGATTTTGTGACACATCTTCTGCGGTCGACTAAGGGCCATGATTCAGTTTGGGTGATAGTAGACAGACTGACAAAATGTGCACATTTCCTACCTATGAATCAGAAGTGGTCGATGGACAAGTTAGCAGAGTTGTATGTGCGAGAGGTGGTAAGATTGCATGGGGTACTCGAAAGCATAGTATTAGATCGGGACCCTAGATTCACCTCACGGTTTTGGCAATCGTTGCAGGCGACATTGGGTACACAGTTGAGGAGGAGTTCAGCGTATCATCCTCAGACAGATGGACAGTCTAAGCGGACCATCCAATCTCTAGAAGACTTATTGAGGTCTTGTGTGTTGGATCATATGGGAAACTAGAATGATGTGCTACCTTTGGTGGATTTCACCTACAATAATAGTTACCATTCCAGTATTGGCATGGCGCCCTATGAAGCATTGTATGGAAAGAGGTGTAGAACCCCATTATGTTGGTATCAGGATGGTGAAGCCTTTGTGCTTGGTCCTGAATTTCTGCAACAGACGACCAGTAAGGTCAAGTTGATCCAAGACCGGATGAGAGCAACTCAGAGTAGGCAAAAGTCTTATGCTGATAAGAGGAGATGACCACTTGAGTTTGATGAAGGAGACAATGTATTTCTCTGGGTGATGCCAACCACAGGTATCGGAAGGGTTCTTAAATCAAGAAAGTTGACTCTAAGGTTTATCGGGCCTTATCAGATTACATAGAAGATAGGTGCAGCGGCGTATGAAATCGCTTTACTACCTCCCCTATCCAACTTGCATAATGTGTTTCACATCTCACAGTTGAGGAAATACATTGCAAGTCCAGATCATGAGTGCTATGTATGCCAATTATATGTTGTTATTTTATGATTTATTTTTAATAATATGTAAGAGTGTGGAATATGAAATGTAAACTTATGTTAATTGTGTATATCACCAAATGTGATTTGGCATAGTGGTTGTGCTTTGGCCTTATGAGTGGAAGGTCATGGGTTCAAACCTTGGTGGGCAAAGAATAAACTTTATTTTTGCTAACTAATCATTGTGGTATGAATGTGAAGGGGTAAAGAAAAGCCTAGCAGAATGGGGCAGCCAAGGGGGTTGGGAAATTACCAAATAAGTAACATTGAAGAGGAATTTAAAACCCAAAACTCGTTTTATTTTTTTATAACCCTCTTAAAGGCACCTATAAAAGCCAAAACTTAGGTAAAGGGAAGGGTTTTAGCATCTATGGTGACTTATTGTAGAGAGAGCACGAAATTGAGGTTGAGAGGTGAGGTTTGGGTGCGAAAAAGGGGCTGAACTGAGAGGGAGTCGGTGGCACTTCATTGGCAAACCAAGGAAAACCAATCTTCTTCCCAATCTCAATCAAATTTTCAAGTTAGGGGAGATGTACTTTGGGTATGTAAATAATCTGTCAGTGTTATGATTTTGAGTCCCAATTGGTTCATGTTTGATTGGAAAAATTTGTGCCTGATGTGCTGTGATTGGAAATTGGGGTATTTAAATTTGTGTGTATGATTATGTATGGGTAATGTGTTGAGGGAGGAGGGTTTTTGATATTTTAGGTTGTTGATGGTTGTATGTTCGAATGTGGTTGTCAATATATGTTAAAAGCAAGGTTTTGGGTGCTAATTGCCATTACAATTACATTAGTATCGATTGCATGTTTGGTGGTATATTTTTGGGTATGAATTGACACTGTTTTGGGTAAAATGCGTGTGTGACAGTGAGGGAACTCTGCAAGTCTCGCCCAAGCGAGTCTATCTCGTCTAGGCGAGAGTTGTAGAACCTCACGTCTGGTTTGGGTCACGCTGCTCGCCCAAGCGACCTTGGTTTGGTGTTGAGCGACTTAATCTCGCTCAAGCGAGGGACAGCTCGCCTAAGCGAGGTCGCGAGTAAACTTGGGCACTTTTGAGCGCAATATCTCGCTCAGGCGGGAAGTATTGGTGTTTTGAGCGACTCTGTCTCGCTCAGGCGGGAGACATTCGCCTGAGCGAGGTCGCAATGAGAAATGACATTGTTAAGTGATTCCTCGTTTAGGCGAGGGGTGAGTGTTACTTTGAGCGATGGTGCAGCTCGCCCAGGCAAGGGAATCTCGCCTAAGCGAGGTAACGCAAGATTGTGGTTGTTTTAAGCTCGCTCAGGCGAGGCGAACTAGCCTAAGCAGAGCAGAAGGCCTAGCTTGGGCGAGGGTCCCTAGCTTAAGCGAGTTTATGTGATTTACTATGTTTTTATGTGTTTGTGAGTGTGTCTTGGCTGTTTATACCAAGTTTAGATTGTATATGCATGTGGTGTGATGTTTGGGCTTGAAGGACTAAGTCCAATAGGGGTCTGGGATGTGCTTGGTGGTTGGACACATGATGGGCATGGAACTAGTTGAGTTCCCATTGGCTACTAATGGGCGAGGAATCCTTAGTATGGTGATTGCATGTGTCGGGCGCACGATGGGCAAGGAATTGTGATGTTCCCGTCGGCTACTATTGGGCGAGGAGTCCATAGTATGGTGATTGTGTGCGTGCCAGGGTCCAAGTTATGAGACTTGGATGTTTATACTACAGGCGAGGAGTCTGTAGGGCAGGACTATAAGCAGGATAGGCTCATAGGGTTGGATCACGAATGAGTTAGTTTCGTGGGAGCACAGGAAAGTCCCAAGACCTAGTTCATGCATACGACTCATGAAGGATTATGCAGTCATGGTTGGGTAATTTGATAATGAGATAATTAATTATGTTATTTTGGGATGGGTGGCATATTTATTTCACGTAATTGTTTATATCTATATTGTGCATAGCTCACCCTTTCTGTGTGTGTGGCGATGATCGGATGATTCGTTATCCGGGAGTAGATGATTTGCCAGGTGGGCCAGGAGATGCCTAAACACGGAGTGAGGGATATCTGGGAATTTTTTTATATATATTATTTATTTTGGTTTTGAGATAATACTGTAACCTTATGGGAGCCATTTGAATTTTATTTCGGTTTTATTATTATGGACTCCGGTAATTATTACATTGTATACCGTTTCAAATTTTCCCGCATTTTTTTTTTGGGAAATGGTTTTATATTATATTCGGTATCTATTTTATTATGGAATTTGTTTAGTAAATAATAGTAATATTCCTTAGGGACGTTACAATTAGCCTTGCACACACCATAGTTAGCTCTTTTGTCTCTCATTTTTGTAATCTTATTTGACCTAGTTTCTAGAAGCTAGGGTTAGGTTTTTGTAGAGACATCCTTAGGTATCTTATATTTTCTTAGAGGCCCCTAAACTCTTCTATATAAGGGGTTCTCCTAGACATGTAAAAGGGTTGAAAATTTTGAAGTAAAAACATTCTTGTGTCTCAACCATTTGTGAGAGTTTCCTCCCTTGGGAGTGCATACTTTTAAGCCTTATCTTGCATAGCAAGTGGCAGCACACATCCACTCATCTTCAAGGTTGCCATGGCTTCTAGCCTAGCCTTGTAGTGGTGTGCTTCTCACATTTTTACCATTTCTTTCCCTTTCGTTTTATGTTTTCTTCTTCCTTTAATTTTTCTTGGTTTTTATGGTTTATGTGCTTTCCATTTCCTTTTTGTTTTGAATCAATCTATCATCTTCTTCTCTTGAGCTTTGTGAAAGGAACCTTCACATCTAGATAGCTTGCTATATTAATGTCCAATGGGGATTTCACTTAGCTTTCTTAATCAACTCACACCATATTCAATAATCTTAAAAAGGAACAAGATAATCCTTCATCACTCCCTCCAATCAACGATGAGGGAGAGAGGGGAAGGAAGAGGGAAATTCCTTTATTTTTCAATCATGTCTTTTATGCAATGGTTCAGGGGTGATATCAAGATTACAATAATATCCGTAATTTATTTTTTAGAATAATTATGAAAACAATGTAAAAATAACGAAAATTTGAAAGTTGTTATAAAATAAGGTTTAAAAAGTAATTTTTAATTATAAAATTTTTTGTTACATTATCTTTTAAATATTTTTTTATTAAAATATGTTAATTTCATTTATACATTTTCATATTTTATCTACAATAAATCAAAAATTTTATCTACATAATAACAAAAATTTGAAAATTGTTCTAAAATAAAGTTTAAAAAGTAATTATTAATTGTAAATTGTTTTATTACATTATATTATAAATATTCTTTTAATGAAATATGTTATTTTCAATCATACATATTAATATTTTTTTCTACAACAAATCAAACTTATACAATGATAATTTTGAATTATTTTTAAAATAAAGGACAATTTGATAATCTTGTTTTTCCTTGATTTAAATATAATTTTTAATCTATCACGTCAATCAAATCACTTACAAACTTTCACAAACTGTACTTTAAATCCACTCTCTTTCACCTTTAATCCACTTAAAGTGAAAAAGACAAGCTTCACACTGTAATCCACTTGAATTCATCATCTCCCTCTCCCGCTAAATAACCTTGACGGAGAGAGATGAAGGATGATGGAAGTTCCTCTATTCTGCAATCAACTCTTTTATGCAATGGTTTGAGGGTGATATCAAGATTACAATTATGTCCGCAATTTATTTCACAGCTTAATTATGTAAATGATGTAAAAATATGGCTTTTGAAACCATTTTTACAAAAATAATTAATAACAAAAATTTGAAAATTGTTCTAAAATAAGGTTTAATATTACATTATTTTATAAATATTTTTTAAATAAATAATTTATTTTCATTTATACAGATTAATATTTTTTCTACACAAATCAAACATATACAATCATAATTTTTAATCATTTTTAAAATAAAGTACAATTTGGTAATCTTGTTTTTCCTTGATTTAAATATAATGTTTAATCTATCACATCCATCCAATTACTCACAAACTTTACTCTAAATCCACCCATTTTCACCTTTAATCAACTTTAAGTGAACAACACAAACTTAATACTCTAATCCACTTGAATTCATCATGTCCCTCGCTCTCGAATCAATCTTGGCGGAGAGAGAGGGGAAGGAAGATGAAAATTTCTCTATTTTTCAATTATCTCTGTTATGCAATGGTTTGAGGGTGATATCAAGATTACAATTATGTACGCAATTTATTTTTCAGCTTAATTATGAATATGATATAAAAATATGGCTTTTTAACTTATTTTTACAAAAATAATTAATAACGAAAATTTGAAAATTGTTATAAAATAAGGTTTAAAAAGTAATTTTTAATTATAAATTTTTTTAATATATTGTCTTTTAAATAATTTTTTATTAAAATATGTTACTTTCATTTATAAATTTTCATATTTTTTCTACGATGAATAAAACTTATATAATGATAATTTTTAATTATTTTAAAAATAAAGTACAATTCGATAATCTTGTTTTTTTATGATTTAAATATAAATTTTAATCTATCACATCCATCAAATCACTCACAAACTTCAACAAGCTTTACCCTAAATCCACTCACTTTCACCTTTAATTACCTTAAAGTGAAAAAGACAAGATTACACTCTAATCCACTTGAATCCATCCTATCCATATCCCTTCAATCAACGATGAGGGAGAGAGAAGGGAAGGAAGAGGGAAATTCCTCTATTTTTCAATCATGTCTGTTATGTAGTGGTTTGACTTCATTATGTCCCTCTCTCTCGAATCAATCTTGGCGGAGAGAGAGGGGAAGGAAGATGAAAATTTCTCTATTTTTCAATTATCTCTGTTATGCAATGGTTTGAGGGTGATATCAAGATTACAATTATGTCCGCAATTTATTTTTTAGCATAATTATGAAAATGATGTAAAAATAACGAAAATTTGAAAATTGTTATAAAATAAGGTTTAAAAAGTAATTTTTAATTATAATTTTTTTATTACATTACCTTTTAAATATATTTTTATCAAAATATGTTACTTTCATTTTTAATCATTTTTAAAATAAAGTACAATTTGGTAATTTTGTTTTTCCTTGATTTAAATATAATGTTTAATCTATCACATCCATCAAATTACTCACAAACTTTAACAAACTTTACTCTAAATCCACCCACTTTCACCTTTAATCCACTTAAAGTGAACAACACAAACTTAACACTCTAATCCACTTGAATTCATCATGTCTCTCTCCCTCCAATCAATCTTGGCGGAGAGAAAGGGGAAGAAAGATGAAAATTTCTCTATTTTTCAATTATCTCTGTTATGTAATGGTTTGAGGGTGATATCAAGATTATAATTATGTCCGCAATTTATTTTCCAGCTTAATTATGAATATGATATAAAAATAAGACTTTTTAACTTACGTTTACAAAAATAATTAATAACGAAAATTTGAAAATTGTTATAAAATAAGGTTTAAAAAGTAATTTTTAATTATAAATTTTTTTAATACATTTTCTTTTAAATATTTTTTTATTGAAATATGTTAGTTTCATTTATAAATTTTCATATTTTTTCTACGATAAATCAAACTTATATAATGATAATTTTTAATTACTTTTAAAATAAAGTGCAATTCGGTAATCTTGTTTTTTTATGATTTAAATATAATTTTGAATCTATCACATCCATCAAATCACTCAATAACTTCAACAAGCTTTACTCTAAATCCACTCACTTTCACCTTTAATCCCCTTAAAGTGAACAAGACAAGCTTACACTCTAATCCACTTGAATCCATCATACCCCAATCCCTTCAATCAATGATGAGGGAGAGAGAAGGGAAGGAAGAGGGAAATTCATCTATTTTTCAATCATGTCTGTTATGCAATGGTTTGAGGGTGATATCAAGATTACAATTATGTCCGAAATTTTTTTTTTAGCATAATTATGAAAACGATGTAAAAATAACGAAAATTTGAAAATTGTTATAAAATAAGGTTTAAAAAGTAATTTTTAATTATAATTTTTTATTACATTACCTTTTAAATATATTTTTATAAAAATATGTTACTTTCATTTATACATTTTCATATTTTTCCTACGATAAATCAAACTTATATAATGATAATTTTTAATTATTTTTAAAATAAAGTACAATTTGGTAATCTTCTTTTTCTTTTATTTAAATATAATTTTTAATCTATCACATCCATCAAATCACTCACAAACTTTAACAAACTTTACTCTTAATCCACCCACTTTCACCTTTAATCCACTTAAAGTGAACAACACAAACTTGACACTGTAATCCACTTGATGTCATCCTCTCCCTCTCCATCAAATCAACCTTGAAGGAGAGAGAGGAGAAGGAAGAGGGAAATTCTTCTATTTTTAAATCATCTCTGTTATGTCTTGGTTTGAAGGTGATATCAAGATTACAATTATGTCCGCAATTTATTTTTCAGCTTAATTATGAAAATGATATAAAAAACGACTTTTTAAATTATTTTTACAAAAGTAATTATTAACAAAAATTTGAAAATTGTTATAAAATAAGGTTTAAAAAGTAATTTTTAATTAGAAATTTTTTTATTACATTTTCTTTTAAATAATTTTTTATTAAAATATATTACTTTCATTTATACATTTTCATATTTTTTCTACTATAAATCAAACTTATATAATGATAATTTCTAATTACTTTTAAAATAAATTACAATTTGGTAATCTTGTTTTTTTATGATTTAAATATAATTTTTAATCTATCACATCCATCAAATCACTCAGAAACTTCAATAAACTTTACTCTAAATCCACTCACTTTAACCTTTAATCCCCTTAAAGTGAACAAGACAAGCTTACACTCTAATCCACTTGAATCCATCCTATCCCTCTCCCATCAATCAATGATGAGGGAGAGAGAAGGGAAGGAAGAGAGAAATTCCTCTATTTTTCAATCATGTTTGTTATGTAATGGTTTGAGGGTAGTGGTGGAGCCACGAAGGAGCGGGCGGGGGCCACTGTCCCCCAACTTTTTTAACTTTTTTTTTTATGTTTTATGTATTTAAAGTTTTTTTTAAATTATATATATTTTTAAGTTTTTTAAATTATGTTTAAATTATGTGTATCATTTTAAATTAGATAGTAATCTACTAAAAATTAATAAAAATCAAATTAGATTTTTTTATTTCTTTTATAAAGTATAATATTTAATATTAATTAATAGTGCAATATAAAATTAAATATAATGAAGAAAAAAATTGTTAAGATAATTTTTATTTTTCTTTACATTGTTTTTTTTGTTTTTTCATGTGTTGTACTTATGTCTTAGTCTTACCTGATTACTTTTGTTACTGAGAAAAAAAAAGTTAATCATAAACTCATTATTTTGTCCTCATCTTTTTCATATCTTCTCTTATTCTTAAAGGGAAAAAAATCACTTAGTAGTGCAATACTTGTTTAATACTTAGCCCTGTTTTTTTATCTTATTATCCTTTTGTATATTCATTTTTGAATATAAAAGAGCAAATAATGTATTATGTGATTTTTTATAGAGGGTTTTTAATTGTAATTTGATTATCATAATTTTTTTTAATAATTTATGTCTCTCAATTTTTTATTAGATTATAATAAATTATTTTTTAGTCTTAAACTTGTTTTATAAATAGGTATATTAATAAAACAAAAATAAAAGAATAAATTTATTTTTTAAAATTGATAAAAAAGAAGTGAAGATGAGAACAAGACAATAAGGTTGTTCATCGCATAAAAATAACAATGATCAAATGAAAGCTTGTGATGACTTTTGAATTGATATGTGCATATTAGTAAAATGGAAAATGAATATTTTGCACATAATATGGTTATTTACATTGAATAAAAAATAGCTAAAAATGAAGTTATGATTCAATTATTTGATAAGTTCAAGAATATGAAAAAATGAATGACAATATTATTTGGATATATGTGTTTTCTGTTATAATGATAGCTATATTAAATTATGTGTTAATTTCTACTGAATTAGTGACAAAAATGTTAAATATATAAATTGAGTATATTACTTTGGCTCCCCCCAGAAATTTTGGCCAAGATTACCTTACTTTTTTTATCAAAATATCTTACTTTTATTTATACATTTCCATATTTTTCCTACGATAAATCAAACTTATATAATGACAATTTTTAATTATTTTTAAAATAAAGTACAATTTGATAATCTTCTTTTTCTTTCATTTAAATATAATTTTTAATCTATCACATCCATCAAAACACTCACAAACTTTAACAAACTTTACTCTTAATCCACCCACTTCCACCTTTAATCCACTTAAAGTGAACCACACAAACTTCACACTGTAATCCCCACTTGATGTCATCCTCTCCCTCTCCATCCAATCATCAACCTTGAAGGAGAGAGAAGAGAAGGAAGAGGGAAATTCTTCTATTTTTAAATCATCTTTGTTATGTCTTGTTTTGAAGGTGATGTCAAGATTACAATTATGTTTGCAATTTATTTTTCAACTTAATTATAAAAATGATGTAAAAATATGACTTTTCAAATTATTTTTACAAAAATAATTAATAACGAAAATTTGAAAATTGTTCTAAAATAAGATTTAAAAAGTAATTATTAATTATAAAACTTTTTATGACATTATTTTATAAATATTTTTAAAATAAAATATTTTATTCTCATTCATACATATTAATATTTTTTTCTACAACAAATCAAACTTATACGGTGACAATTTTTAATCATTTTTAAAATAAAGGACAATTTGGTAATCTTATTTTTCCTTGATTTAAATATAATTTTTAATCTATCACGTCAATCAAATCACTTACAAACTTTAACAAACTGTACTTTAAATCCACCCACTTTCACCTTTAATCCACTTAAAGTGAACAATACAAACTCCACACCCTAATCCACTTGAATTCATCATCTGCCTCTCCCTTCAATCAACCTTGACGGGAGACAGAGGGGAAGTAAGATGAAAATTCCTCTATTTTTCAATCATCTCTGATATGCAATTGTTTGAGGGTGATATCTAGATTACAATTATGTCCACAATTTATTTTTCAGCTTAATTGTGAAAATGCTGTAAAAATATGGCTTTTAAAATTATTTTTCAAACATAATTAATAACAAAAATTTGAAAATTGGTCTAAAATAGGGTTTAAAAAGTAATTATTAATTGTAACAATTTTTATTACATTATATTATAAGTATTTTTCTAATGAAATATGTTATTTTCATTCATACATATGAATATTTTTTTCTACAACAAATCAAACTTATACGGTGATAATTTTTAATCATTTTTAAAATAAAGGACAATTTGGTAATCTTGTTTTTCCTTGATTTAAATATAATTTTTAATCTATCACGTCAATCAAATCACTTACAAACTTTAACAAACTATACTTTAAATCACCCACTTTCACCTTTAATCCACTTAAAGTGAACAACACAAACTTCACACTCTAATCACTTGAATTCATCATCTACCTCTCCCTTCAATAAACCTTGACAGAGACAGAGGGGAAGGAAGATGAAAATTCCTCTATTTTTCAATCATCTCTGTTATGCAATTGTTTGAGGGTGATATCCAGATTACAATTATGTCCACAATTTATTTCTCAGCTTAATTATGAAAATGATGTGAAAATATGGCTTTTGAAATCATTTTTACAAAAATAATTAATAAGGTTTAAAAAGTAATTATTAATTATAAAATGTTTTATTACATTATTTTATAAATATTTTTTTGAATAAAATATTTTATTTTCATTTATATAGATTAATATTTTTTCTACACAAATCAAACTTATACAATCATAATTTTTAATCATTTTTAAAATAAAGTACAACTTGGTAATCTTGTTTTTCCTTGATTTAAATATAATGTTTAATCTATCACATCCATCAAATTACTCACAAACTTTAACAAACTTTACTCTAAATCCGCCCACTTTCACCTTTAATCCACTTAAAGTGAACAACATAAACTTAACACTCTAATCCACTTGAATTCATCATGTCCCTCTCCCTCCAATCAATTTTGGCGGAGAGAGAGGGGAAGGAAGATGGATATTTCTCTATTTTTCAATTATCTTTGTTATGCAATGGTTTGAGGGTGATATCAAGATTACAATTATGTCCGCAATTTATTTTTCAGCTTAATTATGAAAATGATGTAAATATATGGCTTTTGAAATTATTTTTACAAAAATAATTAATAACGAAAGTTTAAAAATTGTTCTAAAATAAGGTTTAAAAAGTTATTATTAATTATAAATTTTTTTATTACATTATTTTATAAATATTTTTTTATTAAAATATTTTATTTACATTTATACATATTAATATTTTTTCTACCACAAATTAAACTTATAGAATGATAATTTTTAATAATTTTTAAATTAAAGCACATTTTGGTAATCTTGTTTTTCCTTAATTTAAATATAATTTTTAATCTATCATGTGAGACCCCACTTTGCCCTCTTCCCTTTTCTTTTTCTTCTTTCCCTTTCACTCTCTCTATACTCTGCTGCCACTCTCACAGACCAACTCATTCCACTCCACTCTTTTCCATTTCTGTTTTCTCTGTCCTCTCTCTAAAGAAGTGAATTAATGCATTCTCCAATTCTACAGCAGTAAACAAACCTGAAACAAGGGCAGAAGCTTCTCCCATAATTGAATCTCTTCCTTGATCCAGTTTCCCCAATTCCCTTCAATTTCAAATTCTGGAACTCTATCCATGCTAAGTCGAACTAGGATTATATTCTCACCTTGTGAACCTGTATTTCAGCTCCCTAGGTGTTGAAATGATGTTTGAATTGCATGAATTGGTGAGTGTTAATTTGTGTGTGAAGAATCTAGGCTCCTGCATGTGGGAACAGGTTCGTAATATGGTATTTTCGCCTAGGCGAGTGACTCTCGCCTGAGCGAAAATACTAGAAAACCCACCCTTGTTCCTACGTGAAGCCTCGCCTAGGCGAGCTGAAGTCGCTTGAGCGAGAGACACTCTCGTCTAAGCGAACCAACTTAGCCTGAGCGAGAGTTCGCCCAGGTTTTTATTTTTGCCACTGTTAGAGCCTCGCTCAAGCGAGATGGCCTCTCGCCTGGGCTAGATTGTCTAGCTTGAGCGAGAATCACTAAAGTGGGAGGTTTGTTGTTCTGTTGTAAAGAATGAAGTTATATGTCTAAATGAAACTTTGCACCACTAGTCTCTTATATGCTTGAAATGTTATGTTAATATTTTGTGTGGTGAAATTTGATGAACATGAATTAAGAGGGGTTGTGGTTGAATGGAATTTCAAGGGAAATTCAGATGAGTATATTAGTGTGTGTAAGGACGTGAGGAATCCATATTGGTTGGTATCTTGAAACTCCAATAATCATTCACGCTCAGATAGAGCAGAATGGATTATGTCGTGAGGAGTAGCAGGAGGTCCTAGTCTTTGAACTTGATCAAGTCTTAGACGCGAAGGGGACTTACCTTGGGAGTGGTTGGGTGATAACCCCTTGTGCCCAAACTCTGTAGAGTTTGGAAACCTTCACAGGTACAAGCCACCAAGAGCTCCAATGTCGCTTACATAATTCGGATATCGAGTCTAAAATTATATATAATTGAGCTATGTTTTATGAATGATATGTATGATATGGACTGTATGATTTCTCTGAATTCAATTAGCTTACACTTCTTTTTTATGTTGTTTTCCCTGTGTGTTCTCCTTTGCAATGATCACCTACAGTTGGTGTGAGCAGAACTGAATCCAGATGAAGACACCCCTCCCTTGGACAGGAGCTGATCTTGGGCTTGGAAGTTCAGTAGTGACTTTTTGAGTTAGGTTCCTTGGAGTATAAGTTGTATGAATTGAGTTTTCCTTGTATAGATCATCTCCCTCTCCTTCCAATCAATCTTGACGAAGAGAGAGGGGAAGGAAGATGAGAATTCCTCTATTTTTCAATCATCTTTGTTATGCAATGATTTGAGGGTGATATAAAGATTACTATTATGTCCACAATTTTTTTTTTTCAGCTTAATTATGAAAATGATGTAAAAATATGCCTTTTGAAATTATTTTAAAAAAAATAATTAATAACGAAAATTTTACAACTGTAATAAAATAAGGTTTAAAAAGTAATTAGTAATTATAAATTTTTTTATTACATTATTTTATAAATATTTTTTTAATGAAATATGTTATTTTCAATTATACATATTAATATTTTTTCTACAACAAATAAACTTATATAATGACAATTTTTAATCATATTTAAAATAAAGGACAATTTGGTGATCTTGTTTTTTCTTGATTTAAATATAATTTTTAATCTATCACATCCATCAAATCACTCACAAACTTCAACAAAATTTACTCTAAATCCTCTCACTTTCACCTTTAATCCCCTTAAAGTGAATAAGACAAGCTTAATACTCTAATCCACTTGAATTCATCATCTCCCTCTCCCTCCAACCAACCTTGACGGAGAGAGATGAAGGAAGATGAAAATTCTTCTTTTTTTCCACCATCTCTGTTATGCAATGGTTTGAGGGTGATATCAAGATTACAATTATGTGCACAATTTATTTTCAGCCTAATTATGAAAATAATGTAAATATATGGCTTTTGAAATTATTTTTACAAAAATAATTAATAACAAAAATTTTAAAATTGTAATAAAATAAGGTTTAAATAGTAATTAGTAATTATAAATTTTTTTATTACATTATTTTTTAATGAAATATGTTATTTTCATTTATACATATTTATAGTTTTTTTCTACAAAAAATCAAACTTATATAATGATAATTTTTAATCATATTTAAAATAAAGGACAATTCGGTAATCTTGTTTTTTCTTGATTTAAATATAATTTTTAATCTATCACATCCTTCAAATCACTCACAAACTTCAACAAAATTTACTCTAAATCCTCCCACTTTTACCTTTAATCCCTTTAAAGTGAATAAGACAAGGTTTACACTCTAATCCACTTGAATTCACCATCTCCCTCTCCCTCCACTCAACCTTGACGAAGAGAGAGGTGAAGGAAGATGGAAATTCTTCTATTTTTCCACCATCTCTATTTTGCAATGGTTTGAGGGTGATATCAAGATTACAATTATGTGCACAATTTATTTTCAGCTTAATTATGAAAATGATGTAAATATATGGCTTTTGAAATTATTTTTACAAAAATAATTAATAACAAAAATTTGAAAATTGTTCTAAAATAAGGTTTAAAAAGTAGTTATTAATTATAAATTTTCTTGTTACATTATTTTATAAATATTGTTTTAATAAACTATTTTATGTTCATTTATACATGTTAATATTTTTTTCTACCACAAATCACACTTATAAAATGATAATTTTTAATTATTTTTAAAATAAAGCACAATTTGGTAATCTTGTTTTTCCTTGGTTTAAATATAATTTTTAATTTATCACCGGATCAAATCCCTCACAAACTTTAACAAACATTACTCTAAAACCACCCTCTTTCACCTTTAATCTATTTAAAGTGAACAGCATAAACATCACACTCTAATCCAGTTGAATTAATCATCTCCCTCTCCTTCCAATCAACCTTAACAGAGAGAAGGGAAGGAAGATGAAAATTCCACTATTTTTAAATCATCTCTATCATGTCTTGGTTTGAGGGTGATATCAAGATTACAATTATGTCCGCAATTTATTTTTCAGCTTAATTATGAAAACGATGTAAAAATACGGCTTTTAAAATTATTTTTACAAAAATAAATAATGACGAAAATTTCAAAATTGTTCTAAAATAAGGTTTAAATAGTAATTTTTAATTAAAATTTTTTTTATTAAATTATATTTTAAATATTTTTTTATTAAAATGTGTTACTTTCATTTTTACAATTTCATATTTGTTCCACGATAAATCAAACATATATAATGATCATTTTTAATTATTTTTAAAGTAAAGTATAATTTGGTTATATTTTTTTAATGATTTAAATATAATTTTTAATCTATCAAATTCATCAAATCACTCACAAATTTCAACAAACTTTACTCTAAATTTGCTCACTTTCACCCTTAATCCCCTTAAAGTGAAGAAGACAAGCTTCACACTCTAATTCACATAAATTCATCCAATCCATATCCCTCTCCCTACAATCAACGATGAGAGAGAGTGGAAGGAAGAGGAAAATTCCTCTATTTTTCTATCATGTCTGTTATGCAATGATTTGAGGGTGATAACAAGATTACAATTATGTCCATAATATATTTTTTAGCATAATTAAGAAAACGATGTAAAAATAACAAAAATTTGAAAATTGTTATAAAATAAGGTTTAAAAAGTAATTTTTAGTTATAAATTTTTTTGTTACATTATCTTTTAAATATTTTATTATTAAAATATGTTATTTTCATTTATACATTTTTATATTTTTTTCTACAATAAATCCAACTTATATAATGATAATTTTTAATTAATTTTAAAATAAAGTACAAATTGGTAATCGTGTTTTTCTTTGATTTTAATATAATTTTTAATCTATCACATCCATCAATCACTCACAAACATTAACAAACTTTACTCTAAATCAACCCACTTTCACCTCTAATCCACTTAAAGTGAACAACACAAAGTTCACACTCTATTCCACTTCAATTCATCATCTCCCCCTCCAATCAAACTTGACGGAGAGAGGGGAAGGAAGAGGGATATTCTTCTGTTTTTAAATCATCTCTATCATGTCTTGGTTTGAGGGCGAAATCAAGATTACAATTATGCTCATATATTGACCCCTTTCAATCGTGATACTACTGTACCATTATTCTCACGAGCGTTTGCATAGAAAACCCTAAGAAGATTAGGATAGTAGATACCTTGAAGTTGTACAAATTTTTCCAAGCTTTGATAGGCAAAATGCTCTTGAAACCGAAACCCATTGGTGCGGAAGAAGTCTATGTCGATATACTTCGGATTGATAATATTGCGGTCCTTCCAGTTCTTGACAAAGATGTCGTGCTGCTCATCATCGCTGATCCATCCATCGAGGTTGGCGGGGCGAGACGTGATCTTAACCGCGGTTCGCTTTATGCGTTTGGGACGCGAAGACGATGACGCCATTTGATTTTGATGGAGAGATTAGGGTTTGTTGTGTGGTGGAAGGAGGATGAGAGAAAAATGGGGTTTAGGGTTCTGAACAAATTTGGGGATTTTAAAGAAGGGAGAAGATTTTACCAAGGCACCACAGTGATAGACATAGTTAACTAGGATACTAATGTAGTTGACTACGTACAAAACATGTCACAGGAAATATGAGCAGTACGTGACTAGTTAACTAGCAAGCTGACTATGTTAGTGTAGAAATGATAAGTCTGATGCAGGGAAAAAATATAGTGAACTAAGGAATTGACTACACAATGCAGAAACAGAAAAAATGCTGGTGCAGTGGTGATAGGTCTGATGCATATAAAGCATATTGTTAACTACAGAGTTGACTTCCTAATGCAGAAACATAAAGACCTGATGCAGTATTGAAAATTTGTTAACTACAGAGTTGACTTCCTAATGTAGAAACATAAAGACCCGATGCAGTGTGGAAAATTGTTAACTACAGAGTTGACTATCTAATGCAGAAAACATAATGACAGATACAAAAGTAATGAGTCTGGAACAATACAGGTACTCCATTTACTGCATAATACAAAATATGAAGAGGTAACTATGTGGTGCATGTTAAATCAAGTATCCCGAGTTCATTTCGAAGTACATAAAATCTTTCCCTAGCTAAAGGTTTAGTGAAT
>Ga0214543_1007011_pt1 | contig 19643 bp, 16 predicted proteins | sample CNSS2metaG_FD_160094 | JGI IMG/M metagenome (GOLD analysis project Ga0214543, IMG submission 160094) | Root nodule microbial communities from cowpea collected in UCLA plant growth center, Los Angeles, California, USA - CNSS2 | ecosystem: Host-associated > Plants > Roots > Nodule | place: USA...
TGAAAGGAACCTTCACATCTAGATAGCTTGCTATCTTAATGTCCAGTGGGGATTTCACTTAGCTTTCTTAATCAACTCACACCATATTCAATAATCTTGAAAAGGAACAAGATAATCCTTCATCAAACAAACAACATGAAATTCCTTCAAGTGATGGTACGGGTCTTCTCCTGCTAATCCATGGAATTTAGGTAGAAGATGGATTAACCCCGACTTAAGCTCACATTCTCCATTTGGATATTGGATGCGCATGTTTTGTGTAATTGTTGCATCTGGTGAAGCCAACTCTCTTATTGTTCTTTTTCCATTCTATCTTCTTGAATTTCTGGTTCAGGTGATGGATTAGAAGATATGTTAATCATTGAAGGTGATTCTAGCGGTACACTTTCAGTGGTAGGTTCAAATGATGACGGTGCTCCTTCAGTAGAACACCTGAGTTCAAGTCTCCTACGTGATTTACGCAAGTTCTGGATCAAGTTGATAGAATTGACCTGGGTTGGCCCGAGTCATGCAATACGCAGTCCACCTAAAAGTGTTCCTCTATTTTTTTTCTTCCTATTCTTGTTTTGGAGAAATATTTCAAGAAAGAAATAAGTTAAGAGAGGTGTGTCACAGTGGACAACTTAAATACCAAGTCTTTCCTAGACAGATTTCCAAACTAGTCTCCAAAAATTTCTTAAAAGAAATTCTTAATCAAAACAAAAATAGAAATTTGCTTGAAATATATTAAAAGAAAACTAAAGACTACAAAAAACACAAACTCTATTAAATGTATATGCGTAAAAAAAATAAAAAATAAAAAATAAAAAGTAAATAAAATAAATAAAAGCAAAATATAAGAAATATTAACCGTATTCCCCGGCAACAGCGCTAAATTTGATATCGCTGTCGTTAGGCGATCAAATTATCACTACTTAACTTTAGCAACTTCAGTATTACCAAATTAGTAGTGAACAAACTAGTTAGGGTTAAGATAACCCTGAGTCGTCTCACAACGAATACGGAATTGATCTCAAATATTTGATTCTTAAAAATGCAATTAAAACTAGTAACGATAAAAATATAGTGGTTTTGATATGCAAAGAATGAATGTCACAAATAAAAGATTGTAAACACAGTAATAGAAAATAGGTCAATTCCACTACTTTTTCAAAATAGGATTCTTCATCAGTTATCTAGAGATTATTGTTAAATTAATTATTTGTTGGTATCCTCACTTTTAATCAAAGTAAAGTCTCAATTAAAAGTGAGAATTTTTAGATTATCCATAGTAAATTCAACCAAAGTACAGTCTCAATTAAATTTTACTATGCCTAATCATGTCTATTCCTTTGTTTCTTTACCAAATAGAAAACTTAATTAATCAAAGTAAAGTCTTGACTAATTTTAGTTAAAGTGATTACCGTTAATAAAAGTACAGTCTCAATTATTGGCAAAAACGTATTTAATCAAATGAAAGTTTCTAAATAAAATCAAAGTAAAGTCTCAATTGAATTTAAAAACCTTTTAACTCATATGATTAGCATGCGTGTAGATTTAAAAATCATTCTTTTCTATTCAATTAAGAAACAAAGGACATAGATAAACAAAAATCACAACAATAATCAAAAGAACAATTAAATTAATTCATCGAACCTCAGAATCAAGTTAAGAAATTACAGTGGAATCAACCGTAAAATCTTAGCCCTCCATGGCTTTGATGGAATACATGATAATATGATGAAGGAAAGAAAATAAAGTGAAAGGAAGAATGAAAGATGTGGTGAATGACGGTGTCTGCCAAAAACTAGAGAGTTGTTAAGTGTCTAAGTTGTAAGTTGTGTTACTTCTGCTCCCTTAAGTCTCTTTATATAGGCTTCAACTAGATTTTGGGCTTTATCTGTCAGTTGCTAAAACTTTTATTTTTATTTAATTAATTAGCAACTTAATTTCTGTCAAATTTCGAAGTATGCCCCTCTAATTTAACCATTTTTTCCGTTTTTGACTAGAGTTGACTGCTGGCTTTGACAAGTTGACCAGAGTTGACCAGTTGACTAGTTTAACTATCCAATAGCAGCATGACACATGGCAAAGTTTTCTCTCTCTAGAATTGGGGTTTGCTCTCACATTTTTCTCCCTCCTTTGGCAGCGGTGCGGTTGACAACGAACGGTGGCTGCTGCTGCGAGCGCTATTCTGGTTTGTTGCTGCAATGGAGGATACGTCTCCGCTGCTGCCATGGTGGTCGCAAATCTGGTTCGATGTGCAAAGGTGGAGCTCGCGCCGGCGTTGCAGTGGAAATGATGGTGGTGGTGCTGCATCTTCAATGGTTGTGGTGGTAGCGTGAAGATGAACTCTCGATGGTGATGGCAGCGTCGAGATGATGCGCGGCTGCATGGCTGAAAGGTTGGATGCAGTGCATATCTATTGTTGTGTGATGTAGGCTTGCTCGCATTTCCGATAGGGGATGTAGTAGTGGTGCGTGAAGCTCGCGAGGTTGCAACTCTGTGATGGTTTTCGGCAAGGTGCACGGCATGGAGGTGGCTGTCGGCATGGTGGCGGCTAGGGTTTGAGAAAAAATAGGGTGATGGAAGATGATGACGTGGCAACCTTCCATTGGACAGTTTGTTAGTGCAAGGATTGTTGCCACGTGGCTTGTTTTAGTTGGCCAATTTTAAAAGTTGAGGATTGCCACATGGTAGTATTTGAGTGAATAGAGTTTTACATCATTTTCACCTTATGTACTTAATAAATCCAATAATCACAAATCCTAATTAAATCAATCTTTAAGCACAGAAAATTCAATTAAATCCCCAAATTTAAACATTAAATGAGGGCAAAAATTTGAACTCATCGGTCAGCCCTTAGGAGGAGACACATTCCCTCCTACTATAATAGGGAGCTCATGAACAAGCTCCAAAGACTCCAACAAAGAAATATGTCTGTGGAAGAATATAGATAGAAAATTGATTTACTTATGATGAGGGCGGGAATAATTGAGGAAAAGTCCATTACCATTTCTAGAGTCCATTACAAATAGAAATCAAACAACCATTTCAGCCTCAAAATTAAAAAATCCATAACTATACATTTAATTACTATTAGTTACTATTAATTACTATTAATTAGAAGATAGAATATGATACCTTAGTGATTGTAATTATGACAGGGACTCTAGATATTTCTCATTCCAACCTTACACTTCATTAGTATTTATAGTTTTGTTGCCAATTCCAAAACCTAAAAAGCATCTAATTATCATATTTCCAAAACCTTTAGAGTTTTCTTCACTAGCAATGTTATTTCTTAGAGTAGTTAAGAGTCACAACATTGGTTGTTGTGAGATGATGAACCAACTCCGCTTCCATCCATTGTGTTACCGTTAAATTCTGAAATTAATTGAAACAAAATATTATTAATATACACTACAACATAATTACAAAGGAAGTTTAGAGAACAAATAAATTAAACTTGTACTTGTGAAAACCTTCTCAGAAAGCTCAAGCTCTTCATTGACATTGATACCATCAAATTGAGTTATAGTGGTCCTCAACCAATTTTGAGCACAGATAAGTGCCTCAGCCATTGGTGGATTTAAAGAGCTTCTAAAAGTATATAAAACCCTAACTCCAGTACTAAATGCACTCTCAGAGGCAATTGTAGAAATAGGGGTGGCCAACACATCTCTAACCATTCTTGATAGAATAGGAAACTGTGAAGTGTTTATTTTCCACCAAACCAAAATATCAAGTTGGTCATCACCATCAACAACAGATTCATTTAAATACCTCTCTAACTCATTCTTTCTATCTATGGTGTCCTTTTCTCTCAAATGCTTCTTAAAAGCACCAGCCCTTGCCAAATATACAGGAATTTCAGGAATGGTTGATGCATCAGATTGATGTTCAAGTGGTTGCTCAAGTCTATGTTGTTCATCATGAAGTGATTTGTACCAATCATACATTTTCTTCAAACTGTCTTTTACACAGTTAGTTAATTATACAGCTTTGTTTGAATCATGTTTGTACATTTCTTGAAAATTCCAAATGACATACTCAAACTTGTATCGAGGATAAAAAATTACACCAAAATATAACAAGTGATTGATGTTGTCAACATTACCCCAATATTTGTGATACTTCAGCCTCATGTCACAACTAGTAGGTGCTAATATACTATTCAGATTCATGGTTGTCTTGTCAAGTGCAAAATGAATAGTAGCCATTTGGTGAAACGCAATATGTATACTCACATGCAATGATTTTGAGAAAGATTTAGTGGCTTCATAGAAAATTTTTAGAAACTTCAAAAAATCTTGGGCATGTTTCCAATCACTAGGAGATGGGGGACCTTCATCACAAAAAAAAACCATATAGTTAGAGTCTTCATTGTCAAGCTTTTCAAATGCAACTTGAAATTAGGTATGACTGAAAAACTGATTATCCTTTTTTGAGTGTTAGGTAGCTTAAGTTCTGAATTGATGTCCAACAATCGGTAGTGAGTGCTATTCTAACACAATTTGACTTAAAGAACTCCTTTAACCTAACTTTTTCATCCATATACAACTGAAAACAATCTCTAGCTATGGTGAATCTTGATGGGACAACAAACAAAGGTTCTAATTGTCTACACAATGTCTTAAAACCCTCACGCTCCACCACCTTGAATGGTTGTTCATCCACAATAACAAACATAGCAATTGGCTTTCGACAAGCTTAAACATTATACTTTTGGGGTGTTGCAAGGAGACTGTTATTGTCACCACTTTTAAAGGTGAGAGTTGTTTGGTTGGGGTCATTAATGGCAGCAAATGGATATTCAGTGTAAGACCCGTAGAATTTAATTAATTAAATAAATAATTAATTAATAAATACGGGAGGGGTAATAATTATGACATTAAATTGTGGTTGGTATGATGTGGAAAAGTGCTAGCTTATGTGGTTGAGAGCACTTTGATTGTGCGAGAGGACTTGGGTTCGAGTCCTATGTATGCTAACTTTTGATGTTATGGTTTTATTATTTAAATCTATGAAAGCATGTTCTTGTATATTATGATAATTGAATTGTGATTCCTAGCAAGAAATATGAATTGGTTAAGTGGTTTGATATAGACTTGGTGATTACATGGTTGTGGGTTCAAGTCTTAGAGAGCTTACATTAATTTTATATATTTTTGGCATTTTGGATTTGACTTGAATATGGAAAGGTGAAAAGGAAACCTAAGGGAGTGGGCAACCAAAGGGGGCTGGAAAGGCAGCCGTAAGGGGGGAGTTGAATGGCAAAATATGCCTTATTCAATGCCATTTTCGTTTTGGGTAATTAAACACTTAGTTTAGGCACACTTTAAAAAGGAAAATTAGGTTAAGGGCTAAGGTTTGACAAGTTGGGAAACATACCAGAGAGAGAGCACGAAAATCTGAGTGTTAGGAGATTTGAGGGAAGGGTTGCGTTGCAGAATAGTGAGGAAACAAGGAAGGTGGGTAATCACAGGGGAAACCTTGCAATTGTCAAGCTTAAGCGGAGGAGAACCAGGTTAGGGGAACTGGACTCCGTTTGCCTTGTTAATCTTATTAAATCCCATGAATTGTATGATGATATGAATGTATGATTTTTGTTCTGATTGTGAAATTCGTATATCTGGAAATTTTCCAAAAACCGTCTGGCGGGCTATGCATAGCCGCCAGGCGGCTCATGCCAACTGCGTCTGTTTGGGGGGTTTCTAGGGGGCAGCGCCTGGCGGTGGGACCCCGTACCGCCAGGCGACGTAAATGAATGAGGGAATTCTGGGTTATTTTTATGAACTGCCTGGCAGTAATGAATTTTCGCCAGCCGACGCGTGTCTGTTGACTCGATTTTCTAGTTCTATGCTTTGTGGAAGATTTCTGATCGGTGAGAAAGATGGGGAAAGGTAGTTATAAGATGATGAGAGTGGTATTTGTTGATGGAATGAAATGACATAGATGGTGGATAGGGTATGCGAGGACGAGTATATTAGAGTAATGAGGGATAATTGTGATTGAGGTTTTGCTATGAGTCATAAAACTGTGTGAGTGCAATATTGGACCTTGAGAGGTCTGGTTGGGCGGTGGTACTGTAATCTGAGTATGGTGAAAATAAGTATAAAATATAGTGAGGTGAACTTGTATATTTAAGTAGGTTATAAAAGAGGAAGAAATGAGGACAGGTATTGTAGGAGCATGGGTACTGTTTGGAGAAAAGGGTGAGTTATACTAAAATTATAACAGGAGTACGTGAATCTAGACTAGGAAAATGGTTTCAAGTAAGGTACTTCCATTGATGCAGGGGCATTGTGACTAGTCAAGTCTAAGGGACTTGTTATGATTCAGTTAGTGAGAAGAGCATTGAGAGCTAGAAGCTGTGAACCATGAAAACTCGTGAAAGGGAACTCAATTGGAGTGCTGCTGTACTGATACAGCGCCTGGCGGCATGAATGGGTCCGCCAGGCGATAGCCTGGTAACAGAGGGCAACTGAGTGACCGGCGCCTGGCGGTGAGGGTAATACCGCCAGGCGGTACCTGCTGCGAGATGGATTTTAAGGCGTTGTGCGCCTGGCGGTACGCGACACCCGCCAGGCGGTCTGGGAGCTTGCAGCGCCTAGCGGCACGTGTCCCCCGCCAGGCAATTTATACTGCTGCAGCTTTGAGTTTTATTTACGAATTTGTGATATACAGTGCCTCTAGTGATGCTTTAAGGGTGAGATTGTTGGTGTTCCTTGAGTTGTGGATCGGAATGTATCCCTTAAGTTGTGGCTCGGGATAGGGGTTAAGCACGTGGTATTCCTTGAGTTGTGGCTCGGAATAGCATCTCTTGAGTTGTGGCTCGGGATGGCGGATGGACATGAGGAACCCTTGAGTTGTGGCTCGGGTTGGCGAGTGTTGCCGGTGTGAGTGTGTTGGTTGTGGCTAGTACGGATGGGTCCAGATGGATTGCCCTCCTCAGTTGTTGGCTGACGAGTTTGGTAGTCTTGGGACGATACGGACTATGTTCGTATATGGGAACTCTACCTGGCGTTGCGGTGTATGATCCGTAGCATGTTTTCCCACACGTGCTCTATCGGTTGTGGCCGATAGGTATGGCAGCAAGTCACCTTGAAGTAATCCTCAAACGTTGTAGAACACGAATAATCTGATTGGGGGTCAGATGGTAGGAATTAAAGAATAGGGCATTGTGAGATGTTTATGTTATGTACGATCTCTTGTGTTTATATGCTTATGTTTCTGTAACTTGATATATGTGATTTAATTGTTAAGCTCACCCTATCTGTGTGTGTGTGGCGATGATCGTGTACGTGGTACACGGGAGCAGATGTTGGTGATGCAGGTGGCTCTGGTGCAGCCTAGTCGCGGAGAGAGGATTGACTTGGGGAAACTCTTACGTTTATCTACTTGTTTTTGAAAACATTTGTAAACCCTGATGGGTGACTTAATAATATTGTGGTTTTGGTTTTGTAATGGACGTTGTAAACTTTGTCCGATCATTTAATAAAGTTTTAAATTTTCCCGCGTTTTGGGAAAATGAGGTATTATTAAACGCATTGTTTTATTTATTTCGTTTATTTATTTATAAATCAGTAATATCCTGACGAAATGTTACGTTCAGGACACAACCTTTTAAGCTGATTAAGAAGGTTAGATGTTCCATGTATCTTTGGATCACATCTAAATCGCTTACCACGATGATTACATGTTGCAGTGGAATCTGTGGATTCAAGAGATCTTGGGAAGTGGTCCCAAACAACAGAGGGTGTTTTCTTACCACTAGCATTTGATTTTTTCTTTTTTGTATTTTGGGAATGAGGAACATCATGTTCCCCTCCTACAGCTCCTACAGGTTCAGTTGTAAGGTTTGGTGGGTCAAATTGTTGTGAACTTGGAGGCAATTCGTGGCTGTCTCTCCATTACAACTATAAAGAAAAAAAAATCATAATCAATAACTACCAATCATATATGCGTAATTTATTTTAGAAGACACATATCAATTAGCAAAATAAAATCCAATCAAATATGAATTACTGGATACAAATTATATGTCTCGGAATGAAAGCAAATTCCAAATCAGTCTTGTTTTATGAAATAAAAAAAAAATTAAGTAGTGGAACTAGATGTCTGGATAGTCTGATCAAGGATTCTCAAAACTCAAAAAAAGTAAGAAAAGATAATTTTGTATTTGCTTGCGGATCCCAATAGTGATAATATAGTATTATTATGTTTCAAATTGCTTGATTAATGTCTTTCTCTTGATTAAATGGAGTTCTATATTTGGTTCACAATAATCAGACACCTATATGTAAATCATGCATATATACATGAATATATATATATATATATATATATATATATATATATATATATATATATATAATATTCAATCAATCATAAAAAATATAATAAAAAAAATATTTGACATTATAAAGGAAACGAAAAAACCATTTAAAAACAGTAACACATAACATTAAAAATTCTTAAAATACATAATAACATTACATTAACTCCTAAAAATATTATTTTTTAATATATCTAAGCTTTCTTTTGAAACTAAATACTTTTCACAATGATATCATGCAACCTATAATTTATTAAATAGAGATTTAAACTTTCTTATATAAATAACTCTTAACATTATATTATCATTCAAGCTATAATTTATTAAATATGATCTAAACTTTCTTAAAACCATAAACTCTTCACGGTGATATCTATAATTTTTTAAAATTTTACAAATGAATTTAGCTTTAAAATAGAATTTTAGGATTAAAGTAATAATATAGTTGTTTAAAATAGAATTTTAAGATTAAAGTAATAATATAGTTGAAGAAAATGGTGAGATTGATACCATGAAAAAGCTGAAATGATGGACACAATTGAAGAACTGCAGAGTGCATCCTAACGATATTATAGAATTGCAAGATATAAAACTAAAAAAATTAATGAAAGAAATTTATAATTTACTAACCTGAAACCCCTAGTGTTTCCAAATGTTGCAATTTGCAGAGCAAGCCAAAAGCAAAACATTCACCAAACTAAGAAAATAAACAGGGGTTCTTTCTTCACTATGTGTGAAATAGGAAATAAAAAAGTTACTTTTTTTGAACTTGAAATGGGAACCATGACTGAAGAAGGGGAAGGGTTGTGGTATGTGGTAGCGTGAAGGTTCAATAAAGGTGTAGTAATAGTATGCAGTAACGTAATGATGGTTTGTGGTAATGTGAGACACGATGCAATAAATGAGTCAGTAGAATTGGATTGGACTTTCTACTTTTAACATAAGAGTATAAAATATTTAATGTTCGAGTCGGGTATCTTTTAAAAAATAAATCTATACCCGAACCCGACCATATATATCCGTTGAACCCATTTCTTTTTATCCATTTTAATCTGTATCCATTAAAATCCGACCCATATCTAATTTTATTTTTCGGTCTTTTCAGTTTCGGTCGGTCTCTCACATTTTGCTCACCCCTAGCAACTGCTGCAGTACTAGGTTGGTTGACAAGTTGTCTTTGACTGTCTTACCTCATCCAAAACCTTACAAACTTCATTGGCTTAATGAAGATGGGGATTTGGTAGTCAATCAACAAGTAAAGGTCAAGTTTTCCATAGGGAAATATGAAGATAGTGTGCTATGTGATGTAGTACCTATGGAAGCAAGTCATATCTTATTGGGGAGACCTTGGCAATTTGATAAGAAAACCATGCACAATGGTCTCACCAACGAAATTACCTTTACTCACAAGGCTAAAAAGTTTGTTCTTCATCCTTTTTTGCCATCACAAGTGGTTGAGGATCAACTTCAAATGAAGAACAAAAGAGAAAAAGAGAAATATGAGGAAAATAAAAAAAGTCCTCAAAAATTCCAAAAGCTAAATAACGATGAATCTAAGGCGGGAGAGATTGGTGTTCCTTCTCCCAAGGTCATTCAAAATGAGAACATTTTAACCATGAAATCTTTAAATCAAGTTCTCAATATTGAACAACCTTCATGCCTCCTACTGTGTAAAGGAACACTCACATGTACTGCCATATCTCTTTAGTTTAAGAATCTACCTCCTAAAATTGAAAATCTTTTGAAAGAGTTTGAGGATATATTCCCTAAAGAAGGGCTTGTTAGGTTTCCTCCCTAAAGAATTGAACATCAAATAGATTTAGTGCCTAGGGCTAGTCTACCAAATAGATCAACCTACAGGACAAATCCTCAAGAAACAAATGAGATAGAGTCTGAAGTCCAAGAGTTGTTGGAGAAGGGTTGGGTTCAAAAGAGCCTTAGCCCTTGTGTTGTGTCTGTTTTGTTAGTATCTAAAAAGGATGGGAAATGGAGAATGTGTTGTGATTGTAGAGCCATAAATTACATTACCATTAAATATAGGCATCCCATTCCTAGGCTTGATGACATGCTTGATGAATTGAATGGTTTCCTCATGTTTTCTAAAATTGATCTAAAGAATGGTTATCACCAAATAAGAATCAAAGAAGGTGATGAGTGGAAAACCGCTTTTCAGACCAAATTTGGATTATATGAGTGGTTGGTGATGCCCTTTTGGCTTACTAATGCACTTAGCACATTCATGAGGCTAATGAATCACGTTCTCAGAGAGTGCATAGGAAAGTTTGTGGTTGTCTATTTTGATGACATTTTGATCTATAGCAAAAGCTTACACGAGCACATAGACCATTTGAGGTCTGTCCTTAACATCCTTAGGGTAAATAGTTTCTTTGCAAATAAAGAGATATGCACTTTTTGTGTAGATAGTGTTATTTTCTTAGGTTTTGTAGTAAATAAAAATGGGGTCCATGTTGACCTTACAAAATAAAGGCCATCCAAGAATGGCCTACTCCTAAAAATGTTGGAGTGGTTAGGAGCTTCCATGGTTTGGCAAGCTTTTATAGGAGGTTTGTTCCTAACTTCTCTACTTTGGCTTCACCCTTCAATGAACTTGTTAAGAAAGATGTATCTTTTAATTGGGGTGAAAAACAAGAGTCTGCTTTTCAGCAACTCAAGGAAAAGCTCACCAATGCACCTATTCTAGCTTTACCAAACTTTTCAAAAACCTTTGAGCTAGAGTGTGATGCATTCGGTGTAGGAATAGGTGTTGTGTTGTTGCAAGGAGGGCACCCAATTGCTTATTTCAGTGAAAAACTTCATGGTGCCTCCCTCAACTATCCCACCTATGATAAGGAATTATATGCCTTAGTTAGGGCCTTTCAAACTTGGGAACACTACCTTGTGTCCAAAGAGTTTGTCGTTCATAGTGACCATGAGTCGCTAAAATATTTGAAGGGCCAACACAAGCTAAATAAAAGACACGCTAAGTGGATGGAATTCTTGGAACAATTTCCTTTTATGTGATAAAGTACAAGAAGGGAAAAAGTAATGTGATGGTTGATTCCTTGTCTAGAAGGCTTACTTTGTTTTCAAAATTGGGAGCCCAAATTCTTGGATTTGATCACATTCCAGAAATGTATAATCAAGATTCTGAGTTTTCCTTTACTTATGCTGAATGTATGGAAAGACCTCAAGGAGGGTTCTATGTGAATAAGGGGTATTTGTTTAAAGAAAGAAAAATTTGTATTCCCCAAGGTTCACAAAGAAAACTCCTTGTTTAAGAAACACATGAAGGGGGATTAATGGATCATTTTAGGGTAGAAAAAACCCCAGGTCTTTTAAAAGAGAAATTCTTTTGGCCCCATTTGAGGAAGGATGTCCAAAGGCATTGTAATAGAGGTATTTCATGCTTACAATTTAAGTCCAAAACAATGCCTCATGGATTATACACCCCCTTCCCTGTTGCTTCAGCACCTTGGGAAGATATAAGTATGGATTTTGTCTTAGGACTCCCAAGAACACAAAGGGGTTTTGATTCCATTTTTGTGGTCGTAGATCGTTTTAGCAAAATGACACACTTTATACCCTGCCACAAAGTGGATGATGCTAGCAACATTGCTCGGCTTTTCTTTAGAGATGTGGTTAAGCTTCATGGTATACCCCGCACCATAGTTTCTGATAGAGACACTAAGTTCCTTAGCCATTTTTGGAAAACTCTTTGGTCAAGGCTAAGAACTAAACTTAATTTCTCTACTTCATGTCACCCACAAACTGATGGGCAAACTGAAGTTGTTAATAGATCTTTATCTATTATGTTAAGGGCAATTTTGAAAGGAAACAATAAATCTTGGGATGAATACCTTCCCCATATTGAGTTTGCCTACAATCGAGTAGTTCATAGGACTACTAAGATCTCTTGACTTGAAGTTGTTTATGGCTTTAATCCTCTCACTCCTATGGATTTGTTACCACTTCCTACATCTTTTGATTTCATTCATAAAGAAGGGGTGGCAAAATATGATTTTGTTAAGAAAATGCATGAGAGGATTAAAAGACAAATCCAACAACAAACCGAGAGGAATGCTAAGTACAACAATAAGGGGAAGAGGGAAATGATTTTTAAAGAAGGGGATTGGCTGTGGCTACACCTTAGAAAGGATAGATTTCCTAAGAAAAGGAAGTTTAAACTTAGCCCTCGAGGTGATGGTCCCTTTAAAATGCTGAAAAGAGTCAATGGTAATGCATATAGGCTAGAGTTGCCTGATGAATATGATGTACATGCCACTTTTAATGTTGCTGACTTAATACCTTTTACAGGTGGTACAGATGATGAGGCAAAAATTTCAGATTTGAGGACAAATCCTTCTCAAGAGGGAGAGGATGATGAGATGCATCTAACCAAGGGACCCACAACAAGAGCAATGGCTAGGAGGATACAAGAGGAATGGGCCTCCAATGCACATACAAGGCCCAAGATGAACTTTACATGGGCCAAGGAAGATGTGAAGACCTAGCCTAAGACACTTTGTTTGTAAATATTAGAATAGGGTTTATTTTTGGGCCTTGTATTTTAGGCTTTGTAGAATAGGGTTTTTGTTTCGGCCATGTATTGGGCCTTGGAGGGTTATTGGGCTTTGAAGAGAATTGGACCAAAGAAGAGTTGGGCTTGAAATTGGCCCAACAAGAGAGAGAGCGCATTTGTGAGAGGATCTAGATCTTTCTTGCTCCAAGCTTGGTCACAAAGATTCTCTTATGCGCCTAGAAGCAAATCCCTTGTGACTTGCTTAGGTGGCAAGTCACAATTGCCTCATGCTCTCTTTTTGGCTCCAAATACCACATTCTAGATCCTTTTTCCCTCCATTTTTCTAGACCACTTGGCTCTCCTTTTCTACTATGAATAGAGAGCTTAGGACCCTTATATTTTCTTCTTAGTTTCCTCCAGCCCCCTTCCTTGAGTGTTGGCCCACCCTCACTTGAGAGCTTCTCCAAACACCATTGCCGCATCGTTTCTCCTCTCATCTTCTAGCTTGCACACCTTCATCCTTCTCCATGGAAGCTTCATCAATTTCGCATGGCTTCTGCTTGGTTTCGTTACACTTGAAGATGGACTCATCAGGATTGGTGCTTTTAAATTCGAAAATTTTTATCTTTTGGAAACTATTTTATTTTATTTTTACCCTTTCCACCATTTACAATTTAAATTACTGATATCTTATATATAAAAATTGTTCAAGATTTCAAAAGAAACACGTTGGGCAATACTCAGAGGGGATTGCTATTTTTAAATTTGAAAAATTTCATCTTTTGGAAACACTTTTTTAATTTTTTTTTACCCTTTTGACCGTTTACAATTTAAATGACTCAAATGTTATATATAAAAATTGTTCAACATTTCAAACAAACAAGTTGGGCAATACTCAAAGGGGATTGATGTTTTTAAATTTGAAAATTTTCATCTTTTAGAAACTCTTTTTAAATTTTTTTACCGTTTTCACCTTTCACAATTTAAATAATTCATATTTTATATAAAAAAATTGTTTAAAATTTCAAAATAAATACATTGTGCAATACTCAAAGGTAATTGCCGTTTTTAAATTTGAAAATTTTTATCTTTTGGAAACACTTTTTTAATTTTTTTTTTACCCTTTTCACCGGTTACAATTTAAATGACTCATTTTATATATAAAAATTGTTAAAGATTTCAAAAGAAACACGTTGGCCAATAATCAGACGGGATTGATGTTTTTAAATTTAAAAAATTTCATCTTTTTGTAATGCTTTTTTCATTTATTTACCGTTTTCACGGTTTACAATTTAAATAATTCATATTTTATTTACGAAAATTGTTCAAAATTTCAAAAGAAACACTTTGTTGTTACTGAAAGCGAATATGTGAATTAGAATTTGAAAATTTTCATCTTTTGGGAACATTTTTTTAATTTTTTTTACCCTTTTCATCGTTTACAATTCAATGACTCATATTTTATATATTAAGATTGTTCAACATTTCAAAAGAAACACGTGAGGCAATACTTAGAGAGGATTAGTGTTTTTGAATTTGAAAATTTTCATCTTTTTGTAACGTTTTTTTCATTTTTTTATTGCCCTTTTCACTGTTTAAAATTTAAATAATTCATATTTTATATTTGAAATTTGTTCAAAATTTCAACAGAATCACTTTGGCCGTTACTCAAAGGGAATTCGTGTTTTTAAATTTGTAAATTTTCATCTTTTGAAAACACTTTTTTAATTGTTTTTTATACCCTTTTTACCGTTTACAATTTAAATGATTCATGTTATATATAACAATTGTTGAACATTTCAAAAGAAACACGTTGCGCAATACTCAGAGGAGATTGGTGTTTTCAAATTGGAAAATTTTCATCTTTTGGTAACACATTTTTAATTTTTTTACCCTTTTCATTGTTTACAATTTAAATGACTCAAATGACTCAAAATAAACAAGTTGGGCAATACTTAGATGGGATAGGTATTTTTAAATTTGAAATTTTTTTACTTCTGGTACTTTTTTTCATTTTTTTACCGTTTTTGCCATTTACAATTTAAATAATTCAGTTTATATACATGTTTTTCAACATTTCAAATAAAACATTTTGGTCAATACTGAAAAAGAATTGGTGTATTACAATTTGAAAATTTTCATCTTTTGGTAACACTTTTTTCATTTCTGTTTACCCTTTTCACCTTTTACAATTTAAATCACTCAAATGTTATATATAAAAATTGTTCAACATTTCAAAAGAATCATGTTGGACAAAACTCAAAGGGGATTGGTGTTTTTAAATTGGAAAATTTTCATCTTATGAAAACATTTTTTTTCCTTTTTTTTTACTGTTTTCATCATTTTCAATTTAAATAACTCATATTTTATATAAGCAAATTGCTCAAAATTTCAAATGAAACACGGGCAATACTCAAATTGGATTGGTCTTTTAAAATTTGAAAATTTTCATCTTTTGGTAACACTTTTTTCATCTTTTTACCGTTTCCACCGTTTACAATTTAAATAATTCATATTTTATTTAAGAAAGTTGCTCAAAATTTCAAAAGAAACACTTTGGTCGTTACTCAAAGGGAATTGGTGTATTACAATTTGAAAACTTTCATCTTGGTAACATTTTTTTAATTTTTTTTACCCTTTTCACCGTTTACAATTTAAATGACTCATGTTATACATAAAAATTGTTGAACATTTCAAAAGAAACACGGTGGGCAATACTCAGAGCGGGTTGGTGTTTTGAAATTAAAAAAATTTCATCTTTTGTAACGTTTTTTTCATCTTTTTTTCCCTTTTACATTTACAATTTAAATGATTCATATTTTATATATGAAATTTGTTCAAAATTTCAACAAAACCACTTTGGTCGTTACTCAAATAGAATTGGTGTTCTCAAATTTGAAAAATTTCATCTTTTGGTTAAGCTTTTTTCATTTTTTTTACCGTTTACTATTTAAATATTTCATATTTTATATATGAAAATAATTCAAAATTTCAAAAGAAACACTTTGGCCATTACCCAAAGGGAATTGGTGTATTAAAGTTTGAAAATTATAATCTTTTGGTAACACTTTTAAAATTTGTTTTACACTTTTCACCGTTTACAATTTAAATCACTCATGTTATATAAAAATTGTTCAATAATTCAAAGGAACACGTTGGGCAATACTCAGAGGGGTTTGGTGTTTTTAAATTTGAAAAATTTCATCTTTTCGAAAAACTTTTTAATTTTTTTTATCATTTTCACCTTTTTCAATTTAAATAATTCATATTTTATATAAGAAAATTGTTCTAAATTTCAAGAAAAACACATTGGACAATACTCAAAGGTAATTGGTGTTTTTAAATTTGAAAAATTTTATCTTTCGAAAACACTTTTTTTAACTTTTTCTACCCTTTGGACCGTTTACAATTTAAATTACTCAAATGTTTTATATAAAAATTTTTCAGAATTTCAAAAGAAACACGTTCGACAATACTCACAAGAATTGGTGTTTTTAAATTTGAAAATTTTCATCTTTTGGAAGTAGTTTTTTTATTTTTTTTACTGTTTTCATCATTTACAATTTAAATAATTTATATTTTATATAAGAAAATTGTTCCAAATTTCAGAAGAAAGATATTGGGCAATACTCATAAGGAATTGGTGTTTTCAAATTTGAAAATTTTCATCTTTGGGTAACACTTTTTTCATTTTTTTGCCCTTTTCACGATTTACGATTTAAATAATTCATATTTCATCTTTGAGTGGTGTTTAGACGTCTCCAGTGGTAGTTGTTGCCCTTTTGTTCTGCCTTGGATGTTTGGGTGTTTTGCAAACCCTTTGTTCTATATGGGCTGTATATATATTAGACAATATATGTATGGTTATTTTTGAGGATGACTGTATTGTACTTTATACTGGCCTATGATTATCATCTGCTTCTGAATTATTAAAATTTAATGTTTTGTTTAATAGTATAAAAACTATGAAAACAGGATGTTACATTTGAGACGTAAAATATTTTTTAAACCATTTGACACCTAAAATATTTTTTACTCCCATTTGGAACCTAAAATTTTTTTACACCAATTTGACAACTTAATTTTTTTTACACCTAATTGAGACGTAAAATATTTGTAAGCAAATTTCACACCTAAAATATTTTTACACTGATGAGTTCAAATTTTTTGCCTTCATTTAATATTTAAATTTGGGGATTTAATTGAATTTTTTGTGCTTAAAGATTGATTTAATTAGGATTTGTGATTATTGAATTTATTGGGTAAGTTTGGTATAAATGGCGTAAAAATTGATTTTAGTTGCATAAAATATTATTGGATATTTTAACGTTTGTTAATGCAGCTGGAATTTATTTTTGGTCATTAATAATGTGGATTTGAAATATTCAAAATTACAAAATAAGTCCAAAATCAGGAAATTCTGGAAAAGAATAAATCAGGAGCTAAATGCACCCCCAGATTTTATTTACACACTCCTCCTGCAAGTGGATCACAAAAAACCTATTCTGCACCCCTATTTGTTACTAAGTTGCACCCCTCCTACCACATAAACCCATCTCAACCAGATTATGCCATGTGTCAATCCTCACTTTTCAGATCAGACCAACCATATGCTGACATGTCTCATTATCCTTGCAAACACATATGCACCAATCATGGTGTGCCACGTCATCATGTTCCTCCAATCAGGGTGTCTCATTAACCCTAATTTTCCTCCTCTCCTACCACCACCATGGCAGCCGCTGGCCACCATTCACGGACCTCGTCGTCAGCCACTGCACCACGCTATAGCTGCACCATTCACGGACCTCGCGTCGTCGTGAGCAGCACTTCCATTTTCTCACCGCACCTACAGCGCCCCAACCATGGCAGCCGCATCCAGCAATCATATTCTCCGCAGCGAACTAGTCATGGCCACCACGCCGGAAACAGCACTCACGAACATCCACCGCACGAACCTACATCAGATCGGAGAAGATGAATCACCACCGCGAGCCACCAACGCATCTCCACGCATTCAGCAGTGAAACAACCCAGAACCTGCACCATCTTCAACCTTCGTTCACATCGCGAGCACGATGAAAACGCAGTAGCGCGACCATCATCTTCTCCGCGCAGCCGTGAGCGAGAATAGAACCATCTTCGCGCACCAAATTCCATCAACTCCATTGCAGCACTTCACTGAAAAACACGAACCAGTTGCGACACCTGCATTAGTTCACGTCGGAACAGCACTGTCCCGCAGCCACCATGGAACCTGCTTTGTCACAATGCGAGCACAAATCGAACCACCACGCTAGAGCAGCTATCGCGTCGGAGCAGCCGCGTCGTCACGCATGTAACATCCCTAGGGAATATTACTTAAAAATAAATAATAAAAGAAATAAATTCATTAATAGTCGTCTCGATAAAAATCCCAACGCGGGAATATTTAATTTCATGAAAATGCGTGCCAAAACTTATATCATAATTAGTCAATGGTTACAAGTTCCCATTATTCGTGTGCATAATAAAAACTTAAAATAATACATGTAGGAGAAAATCCTAGAGCTAATTCCAGGCTAGCCCTCACTCCGCCATCTGAACATCCTCAGCACCACCTGTATCAACATCTGCTCCCGTGTAACGAATTACACGATCATCGCCACACACAAACAGAAAGGGTGAGTTGAGAAAATAAAATAACAAGTATATAGAACACAAGAAAATCATATACCCATTTTATTCATTATATATAATTCTTGGCCAAGACCTTAACCCCAAGACTTATCAGTCTTCAAATCATACAATTTGTTAGCCTTGAACTCGGGAATCTGATGCTCACACAAACCTACCCGCTCGTGGTCCTGCCTCTACGAACCTCCCCGCTCGTAGTCCTGCTCTACGAACCTCCCCGCTCGTAGTCCTACTCTACGGACCTGCCCGCCTGTAGTCCAACACATGTGATCCACCAGCCCCCGTACCTCCCCGCACGTGGCATCTCTCAACGTGAGCACGGAACATACGAACCTACCTCGCTCGTATCCCCACGTGAGAGTAACTGAATATGAACCTCCCCGTTCATATCATCACATGTCAAACACCATCCATGAACCTACCCGCTCATGGCACAGCATCTCCCGATCCAAGCAAAGCATCGTTGTCAGTTAAAAACAACACACATAGTTCATAACCTGCCACTCAAGCGCCTGGCACATCCACCAGTACCGCCTGGCGAAACAGGTTCAGGCCGCCTGGCGATTTACGTCCCACTGCCAGGCGCTATGGCCTCCAACAGAATCTCGCTGTCTCGCGTCCGCCTGGCGGGTCTCGTCTTACCGCCGGGCGTCAGCCTCTACAGACTCCCTTTCTGAGTCTTCGACCGCTTGGCGCACTCAGTCCAGCCGCCAGGCGCTGTGACAGTACCATACCAGTTATGTTTTCATCTCTCTTTCCATCTATCCCACATTACCCTACTCCCTCCAAGGTAACAAGACAATCTTGATTAACTCCACTCTCACTCTGGATTTCCTAGCCAACCTCTTGACGGATTACAGTGCCTATAACTCCCCTTCCAAACTTCCTATCACCTCTATAGTGCACCAATCTCTTCCAACATTATATCATAAGTTCTCTTATCTGCTAATAAAAGCCACACAGTATAGTTTCACATACCATATTCTCTATTCGACTTGCTGTATCACAGCACCACACTTCCTACTAAGTTAATTTTATAACTTATTTTACACCATCATGGTAATACCTCCAATCTTAATCCAACTATCTCTTATTCCAGCGATGCGACTCTAACCAATGTGTTCACAT
>Ga0214543_1007012_pt1 | contig 19641 bp, 14 predicted proteins | sample CNSS2metaG_FD_160094 | JGI IMG/M metagenome (GOLD analysis project Ga0214543, IMG submission 160094) | Root nodule microbial communities from cowpea collected in UCLA plant growth center, Los Angeles, California, USA - CNSS2 | ecosystem: Host-associated > Plants > Roots > Nodule | place: USA...
ATAATACCAGTGCTATTAATTTAACCAAAAATCCCATAATGCACTCTAGGACAAAGCACATTGAAATAAGGCATCATTTCCTAAGAGATCACATTAATAAAGGGAATTGTGAGATAGAATACGTAGACACAAAGCATCAATTAGCTGATATCTTTACCAAACCTTTAGCTAAAGATAAATTTTATGAACTAAGAAGAGACTTAGGCATATTAGAGATCTCTTAAATTGCCAAAAACTCAAATTCCTTAAAAATTCGAAAAATAGCGTCAATAATCGATTATAAGTGTCAATAATCGATTATCAGACACTCTTAAAAAATCCCAAAACATTATGGAATAATCGATTATTTGGGGACATAATCGATTATCCTTAAAATTCTCAGCCTTAAAATTCAAAAGCGTTCTGTAATAATCGATTATTTGGGGCAATAATCGATTATCCTTCATTTTGAGCCAAAAATGAAAAACTCCCTGGATAATCGATTATCACTTAGGATAATCGATTATCAGCTTGTCAGGATTCATATTTTGCCCAGTTCATGAACCAATAATCGATTATCATCTTAGGATAATCGATTATTACACGTCGTTGGACCAACTAAATTCAAAAACTAGCCGTTGCAACGACTATATTTGCATTAAATCGCGTGTATATGGCCGTTGGAGACTCTTCTCTATAAATATTAGCCATTTTTGTCACCAGAACACTATTTTCTCTCCATCAACACTCAAAGACCTCTTATTTTCTCATTTTCTCAAAAACTCTCAAAAGCTTCCCTCTCCTTTACCTCAACCATGGCTGAACCCTCTCGTAGAAAGATTCCTACACGCAAAAGGACTGCATCTCGTGCCTCTCAACCCTCAACTGCACCTAGAATAGCTTCCATTGAAGGATGGATTTCGGATGAAGAAAGAAGATCTGAATTCATCATATTGTGGAAAGACAAACCCCTCATCACTCCAAAATTCATCCAGTCTCAATGGTTTGTAAATCGCCATTTCACAATTCAAAATTTTCTGGTTGAACAAGGTGTGAAATTCTTCACAGAGATGCAAGGCACCTACTACCCCGATTTGGTACGAGCCTTCTACTTCAATTACAAATTCAGAGATGGAGTTGGGTTCACAAAGGATAAAGGTGTCGACATTATTCTAGATGATGATATTTGGGAAAATGTTGCACAATTTCCCATTCATGATGGCACATCTCCAATCCTCAGGCTGACATTGAAGGGTTCAACAGAATTTTTGCATATAGATCCTTTATACGACGCCCAGATCAAGAAATAGGCCGCAAATTGCTAGCCGGACCTCTCAAAATCGATGAGCGTCTACTTCACTATCTCATTGTTTGGATTCTATGTCCACGTGGTACAAACCACGCACAATGCAGTGAAACAGATCTTATGATCATCTATGCCATGCTCAACCACATTCCTATCTATTGGCCAATCATCATTCTTGACACCATGCTCAAAGCCAAGAGATTGCCTCAATATCCTCTCCCGTATTCCTTGCTCATCTGTCGTATTTGTGAATATAAAGGGGTGAATATCTCTGATGAGCAGTCTCATAAGACCACTGCGGCAAACAAAATTGCGAAAAACTCGTTGAAGCAGATGAAATTTATTCCTTTTGGTAATACCTACATCCACAAGGACGATATGCCTCCCTCGGACAATGAAGAAGAAGAAAATCCTCTCACTGCTCCTATTCCTCCTGTTGACACAAATATTGGATCATCCAGTGGTGTTGGTGGCTCAACCAGAGACTTGAAGAATTCTTTCTTCTCTCCACTCACAGACCTGAAGAAGTCACTGGCTTAATTAGAGGATTAGATTCTAGGATTTCTAACTTAGAACATAAATTTGATAAGTATGATGAAGATGATGACATGAGTCAAGACTTTTAAAAGTCTACATCAAAGTTATTTTTTTTGTAATATATTTTCCAGTTCTATTATTTCTCAATAAACGTCTCTTTTTATTGCTATTCTTTACCATTGTCTCATTGAGGGGGAGCTTCTCTATTAAATTTTTTTTTATGATCAAAACAGGGGGAGAAAAAGTTTAAACGTTTAAACCAAACAGTGCTACTAAAAAATCTACTTGTAAGATATTTTGATTGCAGATACTTTAAACATATTGTTTTGATCATCATCAAAAAGGGGGAGATTGTTGGCAAAAGCAATACAAGTCTAAAGGCTGAAGCAGGATTTTGATGATGATAAAAAAAAGCCATGAAAGCCATCTGGAAGTCAATATGAAGACCATGTGTTGTTGTGTTTAAAGCTATCTTGTAAAATGTAATTAGATTAATTATAATCAGTATGGTACAAGAAAATTCTGGTATTTCTCGAAAAATCAAAGTGATAATCGATTATCACTTAGAATAATCGATTATCACTTAGAATAATCGATTATCTTGAGTTGAACCAATTTTTTCAAGAAAGCACTGGAATAATCGATTATCACCTCTGATAATCGATTATCTACTCAAAAATTTGTTTTTCATAAACCACACTGGAATAATCGATTATCACTAGTGATAATCGATTATCTTGGTCAGTTGGGCGCAACTGTTCAACTTTTTGACCTAATTTTCGGGACCTCTATTTAAGGAACCTCAGAGTTACTTCTCACTTACCTTTTTGAGAAGCTAGAGTGCTAGTGTTGTGATTGTAAGAGAGTTCTTTGAGTGTTCTCAATAGAAGCTAATAGAAGCTTTGAAAAACCTAGTGTGGGTAGAGCGATAACTTTTCCTAAGAGGTGTTCTAGGAGATTGAGTGCTGCTGTTGTTGCTAGGAAAGCTAAGGTCAAGATTCTCTGTGTGATTCAGAGAAAAGTGTTCATCTCTTGTGTGATTCAAGAGAGGTGTTTTCTTTCCTTACACTCTTAATATCTGATTGTAAATCTGTTACTTGTTAATGATTTAGTTAATCTCATTTTTGAGAGATTAACAACTGGACGTAGGGTCTTTTGATCCGAACCAGTATAAATACTTTTGTTCAATCTTCTTCTCTATCTCTTTATTTCATCCATTATTGTGTTTGAAGAAATTAATTATTGATTTAATTGATAAATTTTGGAAAAATTTTAAAGTATTAATTTTATTACTTAAAACCAATTCACCCCCCTCTTGGTTTTTTGTCCGCACGCTCAAACTTTTCGTTGTGCGATACCAACAAATATTACCATCGTCATTTACTGGTAGTCGGTGAGACTTGACACAACGATAGCAAGATGGTATGGCAATTGTTGCTCACAATGAAAAACCTGATATTTTCCTTACAATGACATGCAATACATCTTGGAGTGAAATTTCTTCTGAACTACAAGATCGCCCTGACTTGCTCATAAGAATATTTCGACCAAAATTTGAGTAATTGAAGGAAGATGTTGTTAATAAAGGAGTCCTCAGAAAAGTTATTAGTTATATGTATGTTACTGAATTTCAAAAACGTGGGTTACCGCATGTACATATACTATTGATCTTAGATAATAATGATAAGTTACGTGATCCACAAGATTATGATAGCATTGTCAGGGCAAAAATACCAAATAAGGAAGAAGAACCACAATTGCATGAAGTTGTGTTGAAACACATGATACATGGTCCTTGCGGAACTCCCAATCCTTCATCACCATGTATGAAGCGCAATCAATGCCAAAAGAGATTTCTCAAAGATTTCTTGGAAGAAACACGACAAAGTAATGATTCATATCATCAATACATAAGACATTTTAATGAACCAATAAATGGGTGGTCCCTTATAACCCTTGGTTACTCTTAAAATATGACTATCATATAAATGTTGAGGTCTACAGTAGCATCAAAAGAATTAAATGTTTGTATAAGTATTTTTACAAAGGACCAGATCGAGTAATAATGGAGATTCATAAAAGATCTAATATAGATGAAGTCCAGCAATATCTTGATACTAGATGGATTTGTGCTCCAAAGGCTTTATGGAAAATCTTCAGTTTTAAAATCTTTTGAACGAATCCATGTGTTGAAAGATTACAAATTCATTTACCAAATCGACATCAAGTGCGATTTTATATAGCATTAAAACATCAATGACATGTTGAATGATGATAACAACTCCAAAACCATGTTCACACAATTTTTTGCCCTCAATGAAATAGATCCACAATCTAGAACATTTTTGTATAGAGAAATTCCACAACATTATTGTTGGAATAACAGACAAAAGGAATGGTACCTAAGAAGGTCAAACAAGAAAGTTATTGGTCAAATTTATATTGTATCTCCTTCTAAAGTAGATAAATTCTTCTTGCGTATTTTGCTTTCTCATATAAGAGGACCAACCAGTTGGAAATATCTATTATCACCAAATGAGCATGTTGGCACACATTTAAAAGGGCACCTAAGAAATAGGGATTTTTAGAAAGTGACAATAGTATTCATGAATGCTTAGTTGAAGCATTTACAAATGCCATATGCTTTACAAAGACTATTTGTGACCATATTACTTTTTTGTGAACCAAGTGATGTTAGAAGCCTTTGGAATCAGTTTCATACCTTTATACTTGAAGATTATACTTCGACCTACATTATTGTCAGTGAAAACTTTATTCCTATGTTATTGAGGGATTTAAATGACATTTTAATTCAGCATGGTAAAACAACCAAGGATTTTGATTTGCCAAGTTTAACTTTTGATGCATTGGAAACTACTTCAGTACAAAAAATTATACAAGGAGAATTATCAAAACAAATACCTAATGAAGATGTTGACAATGTACATAGATTCAATCATGACCAACTCATTGCCTTCAATACCATTTTAGATGTAACCAACCATAATCAAAGTCAGGCATTTTTTGTGGATGAACCAGGAGGAACCAGTAAAACATTCGTTTACTGTACATTAATTGAACATTGTAGGAGTAAGGGTCAAATTATTTTACCTACAACCTCCTCTGGTATAGCAACAACATTATTACCAAGCAGTAGAACTGCACATTCTCGATTTAAAATACCTATCAATGTCGAGGCCGGTTCCTTTTGTTTTATAAGTAAACAATCAAATCTTGCAAAGCTAATAAAAAAAGCAAAGGCAATTATTTGGGATGAAGCACCCATGATTAACTGATATACTTTGGAGGCACAAGATCGGTCATTAAAGGAAATTCTAGATTCTTATGCTCCATTTGTGGGGAAAGTGATCATATTAGGAGGAGATTTTCGTCAAGTACTGTCAGTTGTTCAAAAAGGTACAAAAGCACAAATGTTTTATGCCTGTATTATTAACTCTCATTTATGGAGTAACACAAAGATATTACATTTACAACTAAACATGAGATCATTACAAAATCACAGTTTTGTTGAATATCTCATGCGCATCAGAAATGGTTTGAACCAACACATGTTGATGACATGGTAAAAATAGCCAGAGAACTAGAAATATTATGGGAAGGAGAAACCTCAATACAATACCTCATACACCAAACCTTTCCTCAGTTACAATTTCATACATAAGATGCACCTTATATGGCTGAATGAGCCATACTAACTCTCAAAAATGAAAATGTAGAAAAACTTAATGACATAATTATCGATCTATTTCTAAGAGAAGAACATAATTTGTTGTCATTTGATGAAATTGAAGGAGACACATATCATTTATACAAACAAGAGTACTTGCACACTATTTCTCTAGGAGGTTTGCCACCACAAAACTTAAAGGTTAAAAAAGGATCCCCATTAATGTTGTTACGAAACATAGACCTTAAATATGGGTTATGTAATGGGACAAGATTACTATGTTGTGGGTTCTACATGAACATGTTGGATGTTGAAATATTGATAGGTCACCATGCTAGAAAGAAAACTTTCTTACCAAGAGTTAAACATAAAACAACATAGAATGCAACTCTTTGCTTAAGGATATACCTCCTTCCATTCGTGCTCTCCTTCATGAATTTAAAGATATTTTTCCAAAGGATGGCCCCCCTGGTCTCCCATGTTTTAGAGGGATTGAGCACCAAATTAATTTTGTCTCAGGGGCAAGTCTTCCTAATACACCCGCCTATAGGACAAACCCAATTGAGACCAAGGAGATAGAAACTCAAGTGAATGAGTTGCTAGACAAGAGATGGGTTGTAAGACCCGTGAAAAAGTAATTAATTAAATAAATAAATAATTAATTAATAAATGTGGGTAGGAAGAGCCTTTATGGCATTAAATATTGTTTGATGTGGCGTGAAAAAGTACTAGCTCAAGTGGTTAAGAGTACTTAATTTTGTGAAAGGACTTGGGTTTGACTCCCATGTATGCCAATTATGTGTTGTTGTTTTATTATTAATTTTAATAATATGTATGAGCATGGAAGTGGTAATGTAACCCTATACTGATGGGAATGTATCACAAAATGTAAATTGGTTGGTTGGTTGTGCTTTGGCTTTGTATTTGGAATGGTATGGGTTCAAACCTTGGTGAACCCAAATCTGACTTCTTTTTGCTAAATATTGGTTGTGGTTTGAATGTGAAGAGGCAAAGAAAAACCTAGCAGAAGGGATAGTCAAAAGGGGCTGAAAAACCATTGAATAATTATCCTTGAATAGGAATTAAACCCACCATAAAGCCTATTCTTCGTTTTAGCATTAACTCATAATTAGGACACTTATAAAAGGCCAATTCTAGGATAGAGGAAGGGTTTCTGCAGTTTAGTGATTCTACTGTTGAGAGCATAACGAAATTAGAGAGGGTGAATGGTGATTTGGATGCACAAGAGGCTGAGTTTGGAGGAAGTTTAAGGCAAGGCTGGGTGAACAAAGGAACTTTATCCTTCCTTAATTTTTAATCAAGAATTCCAGGTTAGGAGAATTGAAATCCTATTTTTCGTACTGTTGTTACATGTATATGATTTTGATGGGTTTATGCCATGAAATTCGGGCTATGTATGATGGAGATTAGGGGTTTGGGTGTTGTGACAATTGCTTTAACAGAATTCTCAATTATTTGTATGAATGTGAGTGTTTTTCTACACTGTACATATGGTTTGTGGTTCAACTTGGATTTTCGGGAACCAAATTGTGCCCAAGTTATGTTATACGATTGTGCATTGTCTCTCAATTGAATGATATAAATTGTTGTGCGAATTAGGCAAGGTTGGGCGAATTGTGTACGTGAATAGACTCGAAACCCTACAAGTCTCGTCCAAGCGAGTCAATTCCGCCTAAGTGAGAGTTGCAGAGTCTCGTTTTTGGTTCTGGTTCGCGTTTCTCGCCTAGGCGACCAGGGGCAGGGTTGAGCGAGTTGGTCTCTCGCTCAGGCGAGAGACACTCTCCCAAGCGAGGTCGCAAGGAAACCTGGACGTTTTGAGCACGACTTCTCACCCAGGCGAGAGGTTTTGGGGTGTTGAGCGACAGGCATGCTCGCTTAGGCGAGAATGACTCGCCTAAGCGAGGTCGTGACGAGACTTAGTGTTTTGTTCTTGTTGAATCCTCGTCTAAGCGAGGAGCTTTGGGTGTTGAGCGACTTAAGGTCTCGTTCAGGCGAGAAGAGCTTGCCTAAGCGAGATGAAGTGGTATAACCATTGTTTCACGCTTGCTCAGGCGAGGTGAGTTGGCTTAAGCGAGGCTGATGGACTAGCTTGGGCGTAAACCTTTGGCTTAGGCGAGAATGTGGTGAATCCATGCTTGTGTGTGCACTGTTTGAGCTGTTTTGCTTGGTGTTTCCCTAGTTATGGGAAGTATATACGTGTTTTGTGGTGTTTGGGCTTGAAAGACTAAGTCCATAGGATTTGGCATATGCTTGGATTGAGTCACGAACAAGGAGTTCGTGATGGGTGGACCGCATGCGGAACATGAACTATTGAGCTCACCGGAGGTACTCTTGTTGGGATGAGTGAACATGGGAGTTCATTTCATGCTCAACTTGAGAATGATATGAGCGAGGGAGTTCATAGTAGGAAAGGCGTGTATACAGTTCGGATCCGAGCGAGGAGTTCGGATGATGGACGAGGGAGTCCGTGAAGCAGGACTACAAGCGGGATAGGCTTGTAGGCTGAACCACGAGCGAGGAGGATCGTGGAAGCACATGAAATCCCAGAGTTAGAACACATGCATGAACTCATAGGGATTATGAGTGTGGGAATGTGGGTGTTTTTATAAATTAAACAAATGATTATTTATGAATGGGTTGGGGATTTAATTTCATATTTGATTATATTTATGTGCATAGCTCACCCTATCTGTTTGTGTGTGGCGATGATCGGGTAATTTATTATCCGGGAGCAGATGATGGTACAGGTGAGCCAAGAGACGCTTAGTGGCGGAGAGTGGGCTCAATGCACGAGGGGATTTTTATAACTATTTTTCGTTTAATTTTACATGGAATTTGATTACAGTTTGTATAGTTTTAGAATATTTGGATTCTTAATGTTTTAAAGTTTTGAAATTTCCCACGTTTAGGGAAATGGACTATTTAATAAATGAGGTATTTCATCCTGCCTGTTTATTTTGTTATAATTTATTTTATTTTAATAATATCCTACCGGGATGTTACATGGGTTCCAAAAAGTCTAAGTTCTTGTGTTGTGCCTGTTTTGTTGGTGCCCAAGAAAGATGGAAAGTGGCACATATGTTGTGATTGTCGGGCTATCAACACCATCACCATAAAATATAGGCATCCAATCCTAAGACTAGATGATATGTTGGATGAATTACATGGAGCTCAAATCTTTTCAAAAATAGACCTCAAAAGTGATTATCACCAAATTCGTATTAAAAAGGTGATGAGTGGAAAACTGCTTTCAAAACAAAATTTGGTCTATATGAATGGTTAGTCATGCCCTTTTGCCTAACCAATGCTCCTAGTACATTTATGCGCTTAATGAATCATGTCTTGCGTGATTGCATAGGAAAGTTTGTGGTTGTCTATTTTGATGACATTTTGGTGTACAGTAGAAGCTCTAGTCTTCATGTGGGTCATCTTAGAGTTGTGTTATCTCTTCTCTGAGATCACTAACTCTATGCTAACATTAACAAGCTCATTTTCTATGTAGAGAGTGTCATCTTTTTGTGATTTGTGGTCAATAAGAGTGGGGTACATGTTGACCCTGCAAAAATCAAGGCCATCCAAGAATGGCCTGTGCCAAAGAATGTTAGGGACATTAGAAGCTTTCATGGATTAACTAGTTTTTATAGAAGATTTATTCCCAACTTCTCCGCCATTGCTTCACCCCTGAATGAGGTTGTTAAGAAAGACATATCTTTTGAGTGGGGTGAAAGACAACAAAAGGCTTTAGATGATATCAAGGCTAGGCTCACCCAAGCTCCCATTCTTGCTCTTCCAAACTTTGAGAAAACTTTTGAGCTAGAATGTGATGTTTTTGGGGTTGTCATAGGTGCGGTTTTGTTACAAGAAGTCCATCCAATTGCCTATTTTAGTGAAAAAAATAAATGGTCCTTCTCGTAACTACCCCACTTATGATAAAAAGCTATATTCCCTTGTGTGAGCTCTTCATACTTGGGAACATTATCTCGTGACCAAAGAGTTTATTATCCATAGTGATCATGAAACTCTCAAGTATTTGAAGAGCCAACACAAATTGAATAAAAGACATGCAAAGTGGGTTGAGTACTTGGAACAATTCCCTTATGTTATCAAGTACAAGAAAAGGAAAGCTAATGTGGTGGCTGATGCATTATCAAGGAGATATACTCTCTTAGCCAAGCTTGGATCCCAAATTCTTGGATTTGACAACATATATGAATTGTATATTTATGATCCCTTCTTTGCTACCATTTATCATGATTGTCTCACTAAGTCCGAAGGCAACTTTCATCTCTCAAATGGGTATCTTTTCAAAGAAGGTCGCCTATGTATTCCTCTAGGTTCTCATAGAAAACTATTGATCAAAGAAATGCATGAGGGGGGACTTATGGGTCACTTTGGGGTCGCCAAAACTTTGGCCATGGTTAAAGAGAAATTCTTTTGACCCATATGAAAAGGGAAATACAAACCATTGTGCTAGTTGTTTGAATTGTTTGCATGCTAAGTCTAGCGTAACGCTTGTAGGGATATATGCTCCTTTGTCTGTTGCTTCCACCCCTTGGGAGGATATAAGCATGGACTTTGTCCTAGGGCTTCCAAAGACTTCTAGGGGTGTTGACTCTATATTTGTGGTAGTGGACCCTTTTTCTAAAATGGCACATTTTATACCATGCCACAAAGTAGATGATGCTAGCAACATAGCAAGGTTGTTCTTTAGAGAAGTTGTTCGCCTCCATGGCTTACCCAAAACAATTGTGTCTGATAGGGATGCTAAATTCCTAAGCCATTTTTGGAGGACCTTGTGGCCTAGGGTAGAAACAAAACGTTCTTTCTCTACCTCTTGTCACCCACAAACTGATGGGCAAACAAAGGTAGTCAATAGATCCATTTCCACATTGCTTAGGGTGCTGCTTAAGGGGAATCATAAATCTTGGGATGATTATCTTCACCACATTGAATTTGCTTACAATAGAGTGGTCCATAACACCACCAAACTCTCATCCTTTGAGGTAGTTTATGGTTTTAACCCTCTCACACCATTGGACTTATGACCTCTTTCAACTTCTTTTGATTTTGTTCATAAAGAAGGGGTTTCTAAGTCCAAGTTCATAAAAGATTTTCATGAGAAGGTTAAAAACCAAATTCAAACCCAAGTTAAAAAGATTGCTCATTTTAAAAACAAGGGCAAAAGAGTTTGGTCTTTTAATGAATGAGACTTAGTTTGGTTGTACTTAAGGAAGGAAAGATTTCCTAACCTAAGAAAATCCAAACTTAATCCTCGAGGTGATGATCCAGTCCAAATCATCAAGAAGATCAATAACAATACTTATCAATTGGATCTTCTTGCGAAATATGGTGTGCATCCTACTTTCAATATTTCTGATTTGTTTCCTTTTGTAGGCACTTGTGATGGAGAGGATGACCACCAAGATTTGAGGGCAAATCCTGTTCAAGGGGGAGGGGATGATTTGACCCCAAAAAGCCCAAGCTCAAGTGCATCAACAAGCCCAAGTCCACATCAAGGCCCAATCACTAGAAGCATGATGAGAAAGATTCACATGTGCCTTTCACAAGATGGCAAGTCAATCATGGGCTTTTTACATTATTCACATGGGCTAAAGAAATCTCTAAAATATGGGTTGATGCATGAAGGAAGTAGTCTAGATTTAAATTGGGCCATTATTTAGGCTTTGCTTTCAATAAAAAGTTAGAACACTTTTGGATCAATTGGACCGAGCCCAATTTACTATCTTTGGCCGATAATCCTTGGCTTTCTCTACACTGGATGCAAGCAAAGAATGAGCAAAGCAAGGAGAATGTGATGGTAGCATGGAGCGTGTGACTTTGGCAAGGAGAGTGTGACATGCCACTTGGCATCATCAAGGCTCATCTCCTACATCACATGGTCTCCAATCAAGCTTATCCTCCAAACTACATTTGCATTACATCTTTGTTGCATTTTCTTCTCATTTGGTCAGCCATGTTGCCTATAAATAGAGCCATTCAACTATTGTAATGGTTACTCTTGAATTGCTAATAGATGCTAGTGTTAAGATCACTCCACACTTCTTTTAATTTGAGAGCATACATGGGTATCCTTCTCCTTCATCTCCTTTAGCCAGCTTCTATACCATAACACCACTTCTACTCTTCATCTTCACCAAAAACCTCCATTGTCGAGAGCACTTCTTGGTCATATCTTCATTTTCGCTGCACTTCATCTACTTCTTGATGTCTTCCATGGATTTTGTTCCACTTCTCCATCAAGGACGTCCATAATATCTTCCACGACATGCTTTCAACCATGGTCAGTTATATGTGATGTTGCTTTATCAAGAGGTGTTTCTCAAACTTCCACAAAAATCTTTATTAAAGAAAGATACCTTAAAGGAAAACATGGCATTTTTACCAAGAATGTTGTTTATAAGAAAATTTTATTATCTCAAAACTAGGTATTATTCGTTTTTTTTTTCATTTGTGTCATATAAAATGTGTATATTTTCATATTCTACTTAATTATACTTCTTTTTACAATTATGATAGTAAAAATCATCATAATTATTTGATACATTGTAGGTATAATAATATATATAAGGACACTTTATAGTTCAATGAAGAGATACACGTAAGTCAATTTCCACAATTTCCTACCAAAAGAGGTATTATCCAATATTTGTAGTTTTTAAAGTTTAGTTTCCAATCTTGCAATAGTTGACATTTTCCTTGTAGAATACAAAATTTATAAACCAATGGAACACTTGGAAGGATGAATATTCACTTTCATTGGTTAGGCCAATAGATAACAAGGTAATCAAATTAATTCATTTCTACAATAATATGTCATGTTTACATATATCAGTACAACTATATTCTACATCATGTTTACATATATTGTTCTTCAATTGTAGATTCATCATTTACAAATTTATTCAATTAGTTGGGGGTCCATTGTGATCATTGATAATACACAACTTTCAAATTTAATCAAACGAGAATTACTTTCTCAAAAGACAAACAAGTATTATGCATATTTAAATTTATTTAGATTCTTCCATTATTCTTATATATTATACCATACAAAATATGTATTCTTTTATTTATTTCTTTCCATTAGGAGGACACAACAAAATTCATTACCAATTCATACTTGCTAAAACAACAATCTTTGTGTTTATCAAAATATATGCATCAATGAGGTTATTACTATTTCTTCAATATTTGTATACCATTACACATACATTTAATGTCTCATAAGTTAATCACAATATTCAATGTCATTTTTTAGTTCTTTAAAACTCAACAACTTATGGACCATGTCTTCTACAAAGAATTAAGAAGGCTCATTCATAGGTAAAACTTGATTTTTATTTATTATTTATACATAAATTCAATTGCTACATAATATTTCTGTTATCTGCATATATATTAACAAAAATATTTACTTTTTATCAAATGCAGGAAATCTAAAAAACATCCTAAATATCAATCTTTATTTGGTCTCCCAATTAAAGAAAACTTTAAGGTTTTATATCTATGATACTTTCATTTACTACCTTTTTTCTACATCATGTACGTAGTAAAGATATATTTCACTTTGTTAACGAACATAAATTATTGTATACATGGACTTTAAATTTTAGACACCTACTAAAATAGTTTGTATATTTATAGACAACTACCATTGTCTCGATCACATATACCACATTAACCCCAAATCTTGATCAAATGTATTACACATTAGTTGATGCACAATCTTACGAATTTATAATTTACTATTTTCTTTTCAACCAATCTACATAGACCCATGATAAATTGCCTTTGATTATTCTCGATATTATAGATATAGATATATAAAAACTGCGAATACACAGGTGCAACAACACATTTGTTTTTGCTAATAATAATAATAATAATAATAATAATAATAATAATAATAATGATGATGATGATGCAAATATTACTATCAATACACGTTAACATTAATTCAAATAATAATATTATGTGATAAAAGATATGTAATTAATTGAAATATGATCAAATATATATGCAAAATAAAAAAAAAATGTACGCATACCGTGATACATGAGTCATCATCATTAATGCTAAAATTTATAAATAACATTACATGCAATCTAGATAAACATACAAATATTAAAAAATATTAGATATGAAATCAAAAATATTATTACTATCTTTAAATAACAAATATTAAGATTAAAAAATAACATAAATTTATTTCTGTTAAATTATAAAATTGACATACATTATTATTATTATTATTAATTAAAATAATATCTTTCAAGATTTTAAAATGAGTAAAATGTTGTGTCACTGTTCTAAAATAAATTGTGTGGTTAATATATAATAAATTAATTGCAACATCTAATTCATTAGTTAAGATGTAAATTGATTGATGCATTTTTTTTAACTTCTAACAATAAACCTTAATTTTAATTTCAATGATAAAGAAAAAAAATGTAATAACAAAATATTGATGTATTTTAAGGTATCAATCTAGTAAAATATAAAACGTGAGTTTTTTTTTTTAAATAAAAAATACAAAAAAAAAAATGAAACAAAAATTATACTTTTTTTTCGTATTGATGGGTTTATGGAGTAGTGGGTTCATTCCTTTCTTTTTCCATCTCTTTCTTTATGCTACAAAGATTCTACAAATATAAATTGAATTCAAAGTCGTTATCTAACATTATCACATAATTCATAATTAAATAATGTAAAAGTCCACATTATTAATGTATTCCAATTATTACATAAGTAAATCCAATTTCTTGACACCAATGCACTTAAAATCTAATACTATATGCAATTCTAAACTAACAAATGGAAACTTTCTCTATAAAATAATATATCTGATCCACTTGAATTCAAATTTTTTATTCTACGAAAGGTAAAATTGCTAACGTGTCAATTAACCAGAATTTACAGCGTTTTAAAAAAAATTAAAATGCTCACATTATCAGGTTCAAAAAGTTTCTCTCTCTCTCTCTCTCTTTTTTCTTCTCCTGTCTTTCCCAGTCTACACTCTTCAGCTTCTTCTCAACCTTCCTCTTTTCTATGTTTTTCTCACGCACAGACAACACCTCTTCATCTTCCTCTTTTCAGTTGTTTCAAATGAGAAGATCTGAATATATCACATTTCTCAAGCAAGCAACTAATTTTCTTCTTATATTTTTTCAGATCTAACTTTTTGAAGTGTTTTTTTACAGGTTTAAACCCAGAAGTTGTTTTTATTTTGATTTTTGTGAATCTAACATCTATTTTTCTTCTTATATTTTGTCAGATCTAACTTTCTCATGCCTTTTTTTTACAGGTTTAAACCTAGAAGTCGTTTTTATTTTGATTTTTGTGAATCTAACATCTATTTTTCTTCTTATATTTTGTCAGATCTAACTTTCTCATGCCTTTTTTTACAGGTTTAACCCCAGAAGTCGATTTTATTTTGAGTTTTCTCAACCGAACAACTCATTTTCTTCTCATATTTTGTGGGATCTAACTTTTTCATGCGTTTTTTTACAGGTTTTAACCCAGAAGTCGAATTTATTTTGAGTTTTCTCAACCTAACAACTCATCTTCTTCTTATATTTTGTGATATCTAACTTTTTCATGCGTTTTTTTATAGGATTAAAACCAGAAGTCGATTCTATTTAGAGTTTTCTCAACCGAACAACTCATTTCTTCTTATTTTTTGTCAGATATATCTTTTTCATGCGTTTTTTTTACAGGTTTTAACCCAGAAGTCGATTTTATTTTGAGTTTTCTCAACCGAACAACTCATCTTCTTCTTATATTTTGTGATATCTAACTTTTTCATGCGTTTTTTAGAGGTTTAAAACCAGAAGTCGATTTTATTTAGAGTTTTCTCAACCGAACAACTCATTTCTTCTTATTTTTTGTCAGATCTATCTTTTTCATTCATTTTTTTAGAGGTTTAAACCCAGAAGTCGTTTTTATTTTGATTTTTCTCAACCGAACATCTATTTTTCTTCTTATATTTTGTCAGATCTAACTTTTTCATGCGTTTTTTTACAGGTTTAAAACCAGAAGTCGATTTTATTTAGAGTTTTCTCAACCGAACAACTCATTTCTTCTTATTTTTTGTCAGATCTATCTTTTTCAATCGTTTTTTTAGAGGTTTAACCCCAGAAGTCGTTTTTATTTTGATTTTTCTTAACTGAACATCTTTTTTTCTTCTTATATTTTGTCAAATCTATCTTTTTCATGCGTTTTTTTGTACAGGACTAATATGGCTCACTGCGACATATGGTTTTATTACCTAGATTTCGTTGTTATTTCTACCTTTCTCCAGCGAACAACTCATATTCTTCTTTTATTTTCTCATATCTAACAATTTTATTGCGATGATTGTATTTTCTAGGTTTGCTACATGTCTAATATGGTTCACTGCCGCAAATTTAACATCAGGTTTGAAATAAACTTTTTATCTAACTTTTTTTTGCGTTTGTGTAGATCTAACTGTTGTTTATATTTTTCTTCTATTTACAGGGTTCAAATCAAGATTTCAAACTTATTCAACAGTCTTTTTCGGTGTACAACTTAACTGGTAAGTAATTTGTATCAAAATCGACCTTTTTCTTTACCAATTTATCTATATTTTTTCACCTTTGAGACCGTTCATCTTCTTCACCTTTCTACCTTTAAATCTCTTTTTCATTTTTTTTTTCGTTCATGGTTTTTTTAATAAAGCATTGTATCAACAAATCTCTTTATTGTTACCAGATTTACCTTTTTTTGGACATTTTTCAAACAGTTGATCATACACTATATTTTTGCAAAGTTCTACACGAAAAATAGTTAATCTAACTATTTTTGGCGTTTATCTACTTTGATCAAACTGTTTCTTATATTTTTCTTCTGGATACAGGCTTAAAATCAACATTTCAAAGTAATGTAGTAGTCTTCACCAATTTCAAGTGGTAAGTAATTTGTATGAAAATCTACCTTTTTCTTCACCAATTTATCTGTATTTTTTCACCTTTTACAAGAAAACCGTTCATCTTCTTCATTTTTCTTTCTTAAACTCTGTTTGTTTCATTTTTTTCGTTAATGGTATTTTTTAATAATTCATTCTATCACCAAATCTGCAAATTTTTACCCAATTTTCGTTTTCATTTGGACATTTTTCAAAGGGTTGTTCACATTTTTCAAATCACCCTTTACTACATCAAAAACTTTTCGTTTACAAAATGTTTTGTATTCCAACCCCTTCAAATACTGTTTTTATAAATCTACAAATCAACCTGTCAATCAGTATTCAAACGCATTAAATTTCGCACTTCTCGAGATAATGATGAATAAACTGATCCATCATCTGCCACACGTTATAATTATTAAACTTTATTATATTCCAATATTAAATATACACCATCCTAAAAAAAATCAACATTTTCTTCTTATACTTTAACGACGTTTCATAATTTTTTATTTTTTATTTAACGTATAATTTTTGAATTCGTATTTATTAACCTGTACTTTTACCACTTAAGACTGTCCAGTATGTACGGATACTTCCAACAGCTATGACTTCTCCTAATTTTTTTTATATATATATTCCCTGTGTTTACCAATTCAAAGTCAGACATATGATTTTTCTACTGTTAACCATTTTGTTCTCTTACAATTTTACTTCATCACCAACCTATTCTGCTTCAATGGAACCCATGGCCACCCACAATCCATACTTTCTTCAAACATGGTTGGCGGATTCATTTCTATGTTTTTGAAAGACCAGGTATATTTTTTGATTCAAACTCATTTATTTTTGTTATTTAAATTTATTTCTTTCTTTATTCTTAACTTGGTAATCTTTTAAGGACTGTGGACACGTCGACCGAGTCTTCATAATACGCTATTGGAAGGACCTTGGTGCTAAATGGACTGTTGTTCATTACCAAAGTAATGTTCACCATGTTACTTACAACATGGATATTCACAATCCAATGATTACTCAAGGCTGGAACCAACTAAGATCTTTCTATGGAGATCAGTCTGACAAGTTGCTTGTGTTAAAATACGTCGGAAATTCATCTTTCGTAATCCACGTCTCTAAAGTTCTACAGACACACGAATCAAGACCAAGTTCCTCAACAATGTTGTCATACGTCGTCCTCTCTCTATGTCAAACTTAATCCATTTTATTGTTGAACTATCCACATACTACTATCAAGCAAGCCACCTGGTTAGTTTTGATTTTTTAATATTATTTAAAATTTCCATTCCTTTCTAATAATTAATATCTCTTCACATTATTTTTTCAGTATTTGAAAAAAGAATTTGCAACTTATTTTGAAAAGAGTGGACTTTCTTATGTTGTTTTACATGGACCAAGGGGCGAGGTCGAGTGTAAATTGATAATAAGACTTAGGTCTGTTAAGATAGGATCTGGCTGGAAAGACTTTTGTGCTCTTCATCAACTCTCTGTAGAGGATCACCCTGAATTGTTTTTTGAAGTTGAAAGTGAAAGAACAAGCAGAGATATCAAAGTTCTTTATTCATTTTTTTTGTATTAAAGTTGAAAATTTGTATTTTATTTTGTTTCAACTTCTTATATATATCAATATATAAGATGATTTAAATTGGACTCTTATTTTGTATGCATTTATTATATATCTCAATATATAAGTTATATTTTGTTCTTTTTTATTATATGTATTTCTTATTTTGTATTCTTTTTTGTTCGACTTCATTGTAGTAAATATAATTTATTGTTAATTACAATTTTAATTAACATTAATTACCATACCACATAAATTTAAAATTTAAACGTCAGTGAAATACAATAAGTATTAGTTATTAATTATTATTATTAGAATCATATAAGTTATAAATGAATTATAATCTTTTTCACCATTTTTCACCATTAATTGAAAAATAAATTTGAAATGACCGTTTACAAAGCGTTTTGTATTCCACCGCCTTCAAAAAGTGGTTGTAATTGTCTTCAAATCAACCTGTCAATCAGTTTTCAAATGCATTAAATCTCGCACTGCTCGAGATAATGATGACTAAACTGCGGATATCATCTGCTACACGTTATAATTATTAAAGTTTTTCATATTCCAATATTAAATAATAAATCAGAACCCAAGAAACGTTTCATTTTTTAAAATTTCTTTTCATTTCTCGAGGTAAAATTAATTGCACTGTCCAGAGTTATCAACACTTCTCAAGACGATAATCATGATTGCTCTACGTAATCAACACTAAAACGCTATGATTACCGCTACATCTCTTCACATCCAAACAATTCTCAAGATGATAATCATGATTGCTCTACATAATCAACACTAAAACGCTTTGATTACCGCTACATCTCTTCACATTCAAACAATTCTCAAGACGATAATCATGATTGCTCTACGTAATCAACACTAAAACTCTTTGATCACCGCTACATCTCTTCACATTCAAACACTTCTGAAGACGAAAATCATGATTGCTCTACGTAATCAACACTAAAACGCTTTGATTACCGCTACATCTCTTCACATTCAAACAACGCTTCTACGTTTACAATTTACAAGTTATCTTCTTTCAAGGATACTCATCTGTGTTCATCTGTTTAGATTAGAGAAAGGAGATGAACTTACTAGGTAATTTATATTGTTATTTTTTTAATTCAATAGAAATATAACTTTTAATTGCATTATTTTGTTCATGCAGGTCTTCAAATTGAGACTGCTGAATTACAAAAAATATGTCTCATTGAAATACAGGAAATGCTAATGTCAAATGGTAGATGTTTGAAAGATTATCCTTCATTACCTCAACTTGATATTTCCGATGTACATACATTCAATAATAGATTTATTATTGATGAGTTGCAATACAATAAAGAAGAGATGGCAAAAGAACATGACATTTTGTTTAAAGCACTCAATGATGAACAAATTCATGTATATCAGGATATAATGACAGCAGTTGTTTCAAAGAAGGGAGGATTCTTCTTTTTATATGGCTATGGTGGTACATGTAAAACTTTTATGTGGAAGACATTGTCAGCTGCTCTAAGAAGTAAGGGCATGATTGTTTTGAACGTAGCATCAAGTGGAATTGCTTCTTTACTACTTCCTAGTGG
>Ga0214543_1007015_pt1 | contig 19631 bp, 23 predicted proteins | sample CNSS2metaG_FD_160094 | JGI IMG/M metagenome (GOLD analysis project Ga0214543, IMG submission 160094) | Root nodule microbial communities from cowpea collected in UCLA plant growth center, Los Angeles, California, USA - CNSS2 | ecosystem: Host-associated > Plants > Roots > Nodule | place: USA...
ATTTTATGATATAATTAAATAAGATAATTATTTAAAAATATCAAATAAAATATCTAAAGATATATTTTTCCCAAATTATCTTCTATCATAAAGATAAAGAAAACTGCAAGGTCCAATTTTTTTGTTCCCCTCTTCTTGGTTTAGCCAAACTTCTTCACTTTTTCAAGCTTTTCTTGCCGTCTTCATGCAATGCTTGGCTTGAATTTTTGTGCTTTTGATATTTTCATATTCTTGGATTTATCTTTAAGGTGTCATGAAGCTTTAATCAATTTATTTCCACACCTCCATGAGCTCAACTTAGCTGCAGCTTCACTAACACACCTCAAAATATCCAAAGAACATTTATGCAACTAAAAAGCTATTTTTAACATGTTTTTGTATCTCATGCTCACTAAACCCAATTATAGAATTCCCAATTAAATCAATCTTTAAACACATAAATTAAATTAAATACCCATAATTAAACACTGAATGAGGGCAAAAATACGCACTCATCAAACCCCTAATTGAGAGACATATAAAAGGTCATTTTGAGGGGAAAAAAGGGTTTTGGCAGTGCTGTCATTGGGTTTTGGAAAGGGGAATGAAATTTGGAGAGTGAGAGGCCGAATTGGGAGGAAGTCTCAAGCAAAATAGTGGTGACAAAGGAACATTCATCTTTTTTCCCAATTTGAAGCAAGCAGCCAAGTTAGGGGAGTTGTCCTTTTTGTGTGTAAATTACATGATATGTATTGTGATTTTATGTCATTGCCTTCGCAATTGGAATATGAGTGTTATGAATTAATGTATGTGTGATCAAAGTAATGAATTGGCTGGGTGGTTTTAAGTTGTAAAACCCTTTTATGTATTATATGTTTTCGGAGTGAGGGTTTTGGTATTGAATGGTTGTGGATGCCTAAATCTTGTGTTTTGGTAGCTTAAATGGATATAAATCATGTTTACATGGTTTGATTATTGTAATAGATGGATTGGGATTGATTAAACTATATTTTTACATGGTTTGGGTAAATTGTGTGCGTGAACAGAGATGGAACTTTGCAAGTCTCGCCCAATCAAGTCCATCTCGTCTAAGCAAGAGTTGAAGAACCTCGTTCTGGTTTTTGGTTTGCGTTGCTCGCTTAGGCGACCCTATGTAAGTGTTGAGCTACAAATATGCTCGCTTAGGCGAGAATGGCTCGCCTAAGCGAGGTCGCGATGAAACCTGTACGAGTTAGGCGCGACTTCTCATCCAGGCGAGGAGTTTTGGGGTGTTGAGTGACAGGGACTCTCGCTTAGGCGAGAATGGCTTGCCTAAGCGAGGTCGCGATGAGTCCTGATGCTGTTTATTTCGAATCCTCGTTCAGGCGAGGGCTGTGTGTTTTGAGCGAACGTAGGTCTCACCTAGGCAAGAAGGGCTCGCCTAAGCGAGATGATGTGTTGCAACCACTGTTTCATACTCGCTCTGGCGAGGTGGGTTAGCTTAAGAGAGGCTCATGGACTAGCTTGGGCGAAGAGCCCTAGCTTAGGCGAGAATGTTGCATTTTTTGTGTTGCGTATGTTGTTTGAGCTGGTTTGCTTGCTATTCCAAAATTCTAGGAATTATATGCTTGTGGTTGTGATGTTTTGGCTTGAAGGACTAAGTCCATAGATTTTTGGGACGTGCTTGGTTGAGTCGCGAATGAGGAGTTCGTGATGGGTGGACCGCATGCGGAATGTGAACCGTTTAGTTCACCAGAGGTACTCTCGTTGGGATAAGTGAGCGAGGGAGTTCATCTTATGCTCAACCTGAGAATTGTACGAGCGAGGGAGTTCATAGTAGGAAAGGCAGGTATGCGTGTCCGGGTCAGAGCAAGAAGTTCAGATGAATGGGCGTGAGAGTCCGTGAAGCAGGACTACAAGCGGGATAGGCTTGTAGGTTGGACCACGAGCGACGAAGGTCGTGGAAGCACATGAAATCCCAAGATTTTAGAATACATGCATGAACTCATATTGGTTATGAGTGAGGGGAAGTGGGTGTTTTTGGAAATCAATAAATACTTATTTACTGGCTGGGATTTATTTCATATTTAATTATGTTTATGTGCATAGCTTACCCTATCTGTTTTATTGTGGTCATGATCGGGTAATTTGTTATCCGGGAGCAGATAATGTTTCAGGTGAGCCAAGACATGCTTAGTGGCGGAGTGGGGGATCAGCCTACGTGGGGATTTTATCAAGACTGTTAATAATTTTTCTTGTAATTTGAATTATTGATTTTTACTATTTTGATATTTAATTTATAAATGTGAATTTTGGATATTTTGACTATTAACTATCGTGTCATTGGACTTTAAAGTTTTGAAATTTCTCGCGTGTTTGGAAAATGAATTAATTAATAAATGAGGTATTTATTTCTGTCTTATTTAATTATTTATTTTAAGTAATATCCTACCGTGATGTTATAGTTGGTATCAAAGCAAAAGTTTTGAAAATATTTTAAATATTTTGGGGCTTTTGGGGAGTGAGTTTATCGTTTGATTATTTGTGTGATTGAATTGTATGTTGTAATGAGTGAGTGGCTTTGCTTAACCAAGTGAATTGACTCTTAATAGTTGAATGTGGTGTATCCAGGCTATGGATGCTAATAGGAGGAGAAGGAATGAATGAAGCTGATGACATCCCGGAGGCCATTAATCGGATGGTGGACGCAATGCAGCTGCCTGTAGCAGCACAGCCTAGAACAACAATTGCGCTAGTTAGGGTGCCAACTGTGGAGGACTTTCTGCGACACAAGCCACCAGAGTTCACTAGCAAGGCCTTTCCCGATGAAGCGGATGCATGGCTTCGCAAATGTGAGAAGATTTTTAATGTGATGAATGTGCGGATGAGCAAAAGCTTCTTTTTGCCACCTATTTGCTGAATGATGATGCTGAATATTGGTGGGCGGGAATGCAACAACAAATACAAACCCGAGAAGAACGAGTGGATTGGACTAGCTTCAGGACACGCTTCCTGGAAAAATACTTCCCAGACACGGCTCGACAGGACAAACAGGCTGAATTTCTTGCACTACAACAAGGAGACATGACTGTGCAGGAATGTGTGAACAAATTTGAGCACTTGGCGAGATATTACTCGCAAGCAATTACCGAGGAATGAAGATGTCTAAAGTTTGAGCGATGACTCAAACATGAGCTGAAGAAGGTGGTAACACCTTTGAGGGACAAAAGATTCCCAGTCTTGGTAGAATAGGCCAAGAGTGCTGAGAACCTAGAGAAGGGCCCTGGTCGAGTTGTCCTACATCAGAGGAATGTCACCGAGGCCAAGCAGAACAAAAAGCCATATAGTCGTCCTCCTACTACCTCTGGAGATTTTAAATGCTTCCAATGTGGGGGAGCGCACTTGAAGAGAAACTGTCCTCAATTGAAGAGTCAAACCGATGGATAAGGGAGCAGTCGTCGTTGTTTCATATGTGATCAGGTGGGGCATTTTGCTAACCAGTGCCCAGATAAGAAGACCAATGCAACGAAGAAACCACCAGCTACGGTATTAGAGAGACCTAGAGCTGTTGGTAGAGTTTTTGCCTTTATTACACAGTCTGGTAATCTTATTCTTGAGCCTTGTTTATTGTTGGGTAAATCAGTGTTGGTGTTGTTCGACTCTGGAGCAACGCATTCTTTTAGTTCTAATGCATGTGTGTAAAAACTGAGCTTGGAGAAACATGACTTGAACTGTGAGTTGCTGGTTTCAACTCCATCTTCAGGATAGGTGGCTACCAGTTCGGTTTGTGTAGGGTGTTTAATGGAACTGGCGGGCCATAGGTTCAAAGTGAATCTCATCTGCTTGCCAATGGAGGACTTGGATGTAATTTTAGGAATGGATCAGTTGTCAGGCAATCATATTGTTATAGATTGCGGACGACGCATTGTGATTTTTCTAGAGACCTTGAGGCTGAAGTTGATATCAGCTCAAAAGGAGATTAAAGAGGTAGAAATTGGAGCTACTTGCTTCATGATAGTGGCTTAAGGAGAGAAGAAGAGCACAACTGCGCAAATCAGAAACATACCTATGGTGGATGAGTATGTTGATGTCTTCCCAGAAGAGATTTTAGAATTGCCACGGAGTAAGGATGTTGATTTCACTATTGACCTCATCCCTGGAGCTGGACCAGTTTCTATGGCACCATACAGGATGGCGCCAACAGAGTTAGCTGAACTAAAGAAGCAAATCGAAGACCTGCTGGAAAAGAAGTTCATCAGACCGAGTGCATCACCATGGGGAGCACCGATATTATTAGTGAAGAAAAAGGATGTTGGTTCCAGATTGTGTGTTGATTATCGGCAATTGAATAAGCTGACCATAAAGAATAAGTATCCATTGCCGAGGATTGATGAATTATTAGATCAGCTAAGGAGAGCTACAATGATCTCAAAAATTGACTTAAGGTATGAATATCATCAGATATTGGTCAAGCCAGAGGATATGCAGAAGACGGCTTTCAAGTCACACTACGGGCATTATGAATATTTGGTGATGCCGTTTAGGGTGACAAATGATCCTGCGATCTTTATGGATTACATGAACAGAATTTTTCGGCCGTACTTGGATCAGTTTGTCGTTGTATTTATTGACAACGTACTCATATATTCTAAGAGCCGGAGGAACACGTAGAGCACCTGCGAGTGGTGTTGGAAATTCTCAAAGAGCATCAACTGTATGGGAAACTGTCGAAGTGTGAATTTTGGTTGGATGAGGTACAATACTTGGGTCATGTAATATCAACCCAAGGGATAGCAGTAGACCTGGCCAAAATTGAAACACCGGTGAAGTGGGAGAGACTGCAAACCGTTACAAAGGTGAGGAGCTTTTTGGGTCTGGCAAGCTATTATAGGAGATTTGTGGAGGGTTTCTCTAAGAGGGTGAGCCCATTGACACAGCTCACTACAAAGGATCAGCCTTTCGCTTGGACCGATGAATGTGAAACTTGCTTCGAGGACATGAAGAGAAGGTTGACGACTGCACCGGTGTTAGTCATTCCACACCTGACTAAGATGTTTCAGGTGTACTGTGATGCCTCCTATATAGGACTAGGATGTGTGCTAATGCGGGAGAAACGGCCAGTCGCCTATGCATCTCGTCAAATAAAGGTGCATGAGAAGAACTACCCTACGCATGATTTGGAGCTAGCTGTAAGACCCGTGAAAATTAATTAATTAAATAATTAATTAATTAATAAATGCAGGTAGAAAGCGCTTTTATGGCATTCATTGTTGTTTAATGTGACGTGGAAAAGTACTAGCTTAAGTGGTTGAGAGTACTTTGGTTTGTGTGAGAGGACTTGGGTTCGAGTCCTATGTATGCCAATTATGTGTTGTTGTTTTATTATTGATTTTAAAGATATGTATGATGATGTGATTGGTATTGTAAACTTATGTTGATTTATGTATGTCACCAAATCTGATTTGGCATAGTGGTTGTGCTTTGGCCTTATGAGTGGAAGGTCATGGGTTCAAACCTTGTTGGGCATAAAGAAGGCTTTATTTAGTTGAAAGAGCAAAGGTAAAAATCAGAGGGAGGAGTAGCCAAAGGGCTGAAAATATAATTAAGGCCATTTTCGTTTTACCCTTTTAGACCCTTAATTAAGACACCTATAAAAAGCCATTTTAAGGGAAAAGAAGGGTTTTGGCAGTGTTGATAATTGGGTTTTGAGAGGAGCACGAATTTGAGAGTAAGAGTGGGGTTGTGAGTGTACAAGGGCTGGACCAAGAGGGAGAGCGCGAATCAAGGATTTCATCCTCTCAAATTTTTGGATCACTAACTCCAGGTTAGGGAAGCTGTATTTTAGGTGTGTGAATTTTATGATGTGAATTGTGGTTCTGTGTTATTGTTGTCTCAATTGGAATATGATCGTGGTGAAATTATGCATGTATAATCTGAATACTGAATGGGCAGAATGGTTATGGGTTAATGAAACTTTTATGCTTTGCGTGTTGGGTGCCAAGAAAACAAGGGTTTTGGGTAATGAAAAATGTGGATTGTGCTTTAACTGGATTATTGGGATTATTTCGGGTTTGTATTATGTGAACATGTTTGGGTGTATGATTTTCCATTTGTTAGCATGAATTAGAGTGTGGTTTGGCATGATTTTGGATGGTTGGTGTGCGTAAACAGAGGGAAACTCTGCAAGTCTCGCCCAAGCGAGGTTATCTCGTCTAAGCGAGAGTTGCAGAACCTCATTTTTGGCCTTGCATCGCTCTTCTCGCCTAGGCGAACGGGTTCTGGTTTTGAGCGACAGACACTCTCGTTTAGGCGAGAGTGGCTCGCCTAAGCGAGATCGCAAGGAAGGGTGCTCATGTTGAGCACGACTTCTCGTTCAGGCGAGGGTTTTAGTGTATTGAGCGAGTTTGGCCTCGCTCAGGCGAGACGACCTCACCTAAGCGAGATATCGTGATCATGTGGGATGCTTTTGGGTGATTCGTAGCTCAGGCGAGACTATTTTGGACGTTTGGGCGAGAGATGATCTCGCCTAGGCGAGGGGATCTCGCCTAAGCGAGATAACGTGTTGTAGTCACTATTTGAAGCTCGCTCAGGCGAGGTAAGCTAGCCTAAGCGAGACTGAAGGCTTAGCTTGGGCGAGAGGTCCCTAGCTTAAGCGAGTTTATGCAAGTTACTATGTTTCATGTGGTTGCGAGTGTATGTTTTGGTTGTTTATCATAAGGATGGATTGTATATGCATGTGGTGTGATGTTTGGGCTTGAAGGACTAAGTCCATTAGCGGGTCTGGGATGTGCTCGGTGGTTGGACACATGATGGGCATGGATCTGGTTGAGTTCCCATCGGCTACTAATAGGCGAGGAGTCCTTAGTGTGGTGATTGCATGTGTCAGGCGCACGATGGGAAAGGAACTGTGATGTTCCCATTGACTACTATTGGGCGAGGAGTCCATGTATGGTGATTGCGTGCGTGCCATGGTCCAAGTGAAAGACTTGGATGTTTTACTACTGACGAGGAGTCTGTAGGCAGGACTTTGAGCGGGATAGGCTCATAGGGTTGGACCACGAAAGAGTTAGTTTTGTGGGAGCACAGGGAAGTCCCAAGACCTAGTTCATGCATATGACTCATGAAAGACTATGAGGTCATGGTTGGGTGATTTGGAAATTATGAGTTTGTACTTATAATGTTTTGGGTGGGGACGCATATTTATTTCACATATATCTGTTTATGTTTTATTGTGCATAGCTCACCCTATCTGTGTGTGTACGGCGATGATCAGATAATTTGTTATCCGGGAGTAGATGATGTGACAGGTGAGCCAGGAGCTGCTTCGAGACGGAGAGCATGGTCCACTTGGGATTTTGAATGAAACTCTACTATTTTCTTTTTGATGTAAATATTTTCTATGTTAAATTTTAATATCATTTGTAAATAACGCTATGGTACATTGAGATTATGTATGGTACTAATTATGGTTGTAAATTTCCCGCGTTTTTGGGAAATAGTTATAATTAATGTGATATTTATTTTAATTGGAAAACTTATTTTTTTAAAATAAGTAATATTCCTTAGGGATGTTACACTAGCAACAATAGTCTTTGCCCTCAAGACTTGGAGGCATTCTTTGTATGGCGCACAGTTTCAAGTATTCAGTGATCACAAAAGTTTGAAATATTTGTTTGATCAGAAAAAGCTGAATATGAGGCAGAGGCGTTGGATAGAATATTTGAAGGATTACGACTTTGAGCTGTTGTACCATACTGGTAAAGCTAATGTCGTTATAGATGCTTTAAGCTGAAAGATGATACACATGTCTGCCATGATGATAAAAGAACTAGAGCTTATTGAGAAACTATGGTACATGAATTTGGGGTTATACACAGGCGTTGATTATATACGGTGGAGTATGCTATGAATCACTAACGAGTTTCTAGATGAGGTTCGTGTGGAACAGAGTAAGGATCAAGAACTGCAACAAATAATTGGTGATTTGGGCATTGAGAAGAGAAAAGATTTCAGGATGGGTAAAGACGACATTCTGTGCTTTAGAGAGAGGGTGTGTGTACCCAGGAATGGAGTATCAAGGAGGATGCTTTTGGATGAAGGGCATAAGAGTCGTCTTAGCATACATCGAAGTATGTCTAAAATGTATAAAGATTTGAAAGCAACATTCTGGTGGACAAGCATGAAGACAAATGTGGCAGGTTACGTTGCTTCTTGCTTGGTGTGCCAAAAGGCGAAGATTGGGCATCAGAGGCCGGGTGGCACATTGAAGCCTCTTGACATTCCTCAGTGGAAATGGGACATCATTTCCTTGGATTTTGTCACTCACTTGCTATGGTCTGTGAGAGAACATGATTCGATTTGGCTTATTGTAGACAGGCTGACTAAGTGTGCGCACTTCCTACCTATCAACCAGAAGATGTCTTTGGACAAACTAGCTAAGCTATATATCCGAGAGATTGTCCGACTTCATGGTGTACCAGCGAGTATTGTGTCAGATAGAGATTTGAGGTTTACATCGAGGTTTTGGTAGTCACTATAGAACGCCTTTGGCACTCAGCTGAGAATGAGCTGAGCATATCATCCGCAGATAGATGGTCAGTCGGAGAGAACCATACAGTCACTAGAGGACTTACTGAGAACCTATGTACTGGATCACCTGGGAACTGATGATATGTTACCCTTGGTGGAATTTACATCTAATAACAGCTACCATTCAAGTTTTGGGATGGCCCCATATGAAGCCTTGTATGGTAGGAGATGCAGAACACCTTTGTGTTGGCAGTAGGATGGAGAGTCAGTGGTTCTTGGGCCGAAGTTCTTATAGTAGACTACTAAGAAAGTGAGGGTGATACAGGATCGGAGGTGTGCAACACAGAGTAGACAAAAATCACATGCAAATTGTAAGACCCGTGAAATTTAATTAATTAATAAAAGTGGGTAGTGGGAGCCTTTATAGCATTCAATATTGTTTGATGTGACGTGGAAAAGTACTAGCTCAAGTGGTTGAGAGTACTTTAATTGTGTGAGAGGACTTGGGTTCAAGTCCTATGTATGCCAATTATGTGGTTGTTTTATGATTAATTTTGAAAATATATATAAGCATGGGAAATGATAATGTAACCTTATACCTATGTGGATTATCACGAAAGATAAAATTGTTGAGTGGTTGTGCATTGACTTGATGATAATCATGGTATGGGTTTGAACCCAAATTTGACCCTAGCAGAAGGGCAGTCAAGGTGGGGATTTTTCAGAGAGCTTTGTAAGGTGGGCGAAGAGTGTCTCGCTCGAGCGAGAGCCTCTTGCCTAAGAGAGAATACGAGAGAGTACATGGTGTTTTGTTTAAGTCATCGCCTAGACAAGGCATTTCAGTTTTGGGCGAAGAATGGTCTTGCCCAAGCGAGAATAAGCTCGCTCAAGCGAGACTTCGTGGTGGTGGTGTTGTACTAGAGCTCGCTTAGGCTAGTGAGCCTAGCTTAATCGAGATGGGTTGTGGCCCGGAATGACTTCCCTTGAGTTGTGGCTCGGGATAGCGGATGAACATGAGGAACTCTTAAGTTGTGGCTCGGGTCGGCTACTTCCCTTGAGTTGTGGCTCGGGATAGCGGATGAACATGAGGAACTCTTAAGTTGTGGCTCGGGTCGGCTAATGTTGTCGGTGTGAGTGTGCTGGTTATGGCCAGTACGAATGGGTCCATATAGATTGCCCTCCTCAGTAATTCGCTTATGAGTTTGGTAGTCTTGGGACGTTACGAATTTTGTTCGTATTTGGGAACTCCACCTAGCGTTACGGTGTGTGATCCGTAGCATGATTTCCCGCACGTGCTCTGTCGGTTGTGGCCAATAGGTGTGGCAGCAAGGCATCTTAAGGTACTCTCTAGAAGACTTAGAAACGAATAACATGGTTGTGGCCTTGTGGAAATGATAAGAGAATTTCTTGAATGATATCGTCATCATAGCATGGTCGTGGCCATGTGGGATGAAAGGATTAAATTCCTTAATGTGAGTCGAAATCATAACATGGTTGTGGCCATGTGGGAAGAAAGTATGAATGTTTGTTGTAAGACCCGAGAAAATTAAATAGTTAATTAAATAATTATTTAATTTATGGCGGGTAATAGAAACATTTAAAGCATTTAATGTGTGTAACTATGACGTGGAAAAGTACTAGCTCAAGTGGTTGAGAGTACTTTATTGTGTGTGAGGACTTGGGTTTGAGTCCTATGTGTGCCACTTGGATGTTATTTAAAATTATGCATTTTGTTACATATTGAATACTTGACGTGATGGTAAATTCCTAAATTTGTAGGAGTTATCATAAATATGATTTGGTTGAACTGGTTGTGTTCTTAACTTGGTGATTGATTGGTTGTGGGTTCAAGCCTTGCTAAGAACCAAATTAAACTCTCTTTTTGGCTTACTTTTATTTTTGCATGGGATTGAAGGGGCATGAAAACCCTATCTGCCGAGAGGGGCAACTTAAGGGGTTGGAAACAATTGAATTGAGGCCATGATTAACAATTAAACATGGAACTTAAATAGCAATTTTCGTTTTGGTATTGAGGGCATATAATTAGGGTAATAAGTGAGAGAGAGAAGCTCATTAGAGGAGAGATATAGTACTGTGGGTTTGTGTTGAGCATAGGCAAGGACTTTTCCAGAGTGTTAGTGCTGATTAAAGGGAGTGGTGAGGCTGAAATCACGAAGGTTGGAGGAGAAAGCAAAGGCTAGAAAGGTTTGGTGAAGGGAGACGCACATCAATTCGAATTTAGCAAGGAATCCAGGTAAGGGGAGTTGTTTTAATGTTTTTGATTCATAAATGATGTACTGCGCTGAAATCGATTGGATTGGATGAGTTTTCGTGATGAATTGTGCTGTTGTTTGCGAATTTTGGGAAATCTGCCCAGAAACCGCCTGGCAGGCATGTATGTGCCGCCAGGCGGTGTATCAGAGTTTACTCAATTCTAGGTGTTGGTGTTTGAGTTGCCTGGTGGTGAGTCCGACCCACCAGGCGGTGCAGGCTGTATGATACTATTTTTGACATTTTTTCATGGTTTTTCTGGTGTGTTGTTGTTTTCTTTCGAATGGTATGTTTGATACATTGCTGTAAGTGAAGATATGTTGGGTATTAAGTGTTTGTGATTATATATAGTGAGTCGAACATGGAGAATCCCTAATAGAATGGGTAATATCATTGTTTGATGGGTGTGTAAGTATTGAGGACTGGAAAATCTGGGAACGCGTTAGCACGAAATCCTATTGTATAAGAGAACTGAATCTGCGAGTGTGGAAAAGGGTTCACGAGTGCAGAAAGTTGAGTCTGTACCCATAGTCTAATGCGCCGCCCGGCGGACTCTCATTGGCCGCCAGGCGGTACCGACGTCACAAGGATGTTGGGAGAATTGGCGAGGTTGTCGGAGGAAAGAACTATACTGTGAATGAGTTGTGAATGAAATGGACATGAAAAGATAATTAAAATAGGAAGCTTGGGATGTGGGATCTATAATAATTGGTTGTGGTAAGAATATATGGGTTGATCAATTATAAGAGTCAAGATGATTGTGACTTAATGATATTAAGGGTAGGAGTGGCTTTGAGGTGAGGGTGAAGAAGGCTAAGAGAGGACTGAGTTATGCGTCTTTCACTAGAGCAGGTCGCTGGGAAAGATGGATTGGGAATTGAGAGGTACAAGTAGATGAGTAAGCTGAACTACCATGAATGAATTGAGAATAGTAGTGTGATGAAGTGGTAATAACAGTTTGGTGTTAAGGAATCCCAGAATGGGAGTACTGGACTAAGTGAAAAGAGTGTTAACTAAACAAACCCTAAGAGGAGGTGATATTAAAGTTGTTGAATGTCAAGTCATGACTAGAGTGACTTAGGATGTGGACCATAATAATGGATCAAGAGTGGGGTGCCACTAATTCTTCATTTGGAGTTGAATAGTAAGGGAATAGGCTTAACTTTGTGTTGTTAGTGGTGTAAGTTCATGCACGCTGACCTATGTGAGAATATCAGCCAGTGTGTGGTCACTGGTATAGCGTCTTGCAGCACGGGACTGTACGCCAGGCGATAGAAACCACTACAGAGGTCCCTGCATCTTGGGGCGCCTGGCGGCAAGGAAGCCAACCGATGTTTGGAATCCAATGGCGCTGGAAGGGCGTTGGCGCCTGGCGGTGAGACGTGAACCGCCAGGCGGTCTGAACCTGTTTCGCCAGGCGGTACTAGTTGGTGCGCAGGGCGCTTGCGTGGCAGGTTATGAGTTGTGTGTGTTGTTTCTAACTGACAATGATGCTTTTCTTGGATCGGGAGGTGATGTGCCATGAGCGGGTAGGTTCATGGATGGTGGATAATATGTGATGATATGAGCGAGGAGGTTCATATCCAGTTACTCTCACGTGGGGATAGGAGCGATGTAGGTTCGTATGTTCCGTGCTCACGTGGAGAGATACGGGGCTGGTGGATCACATGTGTTGGACTACGAGCGGGCAGGTCCGTAGAGCAGGACTACGAGCGGGGAGGTTCGTAGAGCAGGACTACGAGCGGGGAGGTTCGTAGAGGCAGGACCACGAGCGGGCAAGTTCATGTGAGCATCATGTTCCCGAGTCCAAGGCTAACCAGTTGTGTGATTTGAAGGCTATAAAGCCTTGGGGTTAAGGTCTTGGCCAAGAAATAAGTAGAATTAATAAGATGGGTATATGATGTTATATTGTATTTTATATATCTGTTATCCTATTTTCACAGCTCACCCTTTCTTGTTTATGTGTTTGTGTATGGCGATGATCATGTGATTCGTTACACAGGAGCAGATGTTGGCACAGGTGATGCTGAGGATGTCCAGGCAACAGAGTGAGGGCTAGCAGTGGGATTAGAGCTAGGATTTTACTCATGTGTATTTTATGCTTTAAATACAAATTTTGGGAACTTGTAACATTTTATGGATTTAGTTATGAGTTTTGGCACACTATTTTAATGAATTTAAATTTTTCCCGTGTTGGGATTTTTATCAAGATGACTATTAATATAATTATTTCTTTTATTATTTATTTTTAAGTAATATTCCCTAGGGATGTTACATTTGGTATCAGAGTAAATGTTTTGATGCTTTTGGGAAAACTGGGAGTGAGCTGACGCTTATTGTGTGAAATTGGTTGATGTGTGTGATTGTTAAATTTGCTAGAGTATATTTTAATGCTTGGTTGTTTGATTTTAACAGCTGAAATATGTGGCGTGCACAGCCAATGGCAAACAGGAGGCGTAGAAACACTGCTGGGGCTGATGAGATTGCTAACGCAATCCACAAGATGGTGGATGTTATGCAGCCTGTGGCAGCACCACCGAGGGCTATGATCCCACCTGTCAGACCAGTGACCATGGAAGACTTTATGCGTCACAAGCCGGCTAAATTCATTGGGAAAGCCACCCGAGATGAGGCGGATGCATGGTTCCGAGAGTGCGAGAAGATATTCAGGGTGATAGAATGCACGGAGGCCCAAAAACTTAACTTCGCCACATTTCTGCTGGTGACCGAGGCTAAGTATTGGTGGATGAGCATGCAACAACAGATGCTAAACAGAGCGAAAGAGGTGACATGGACCAGCTTCAGGACGAGGTTCCTGGAGAAATACTTCCCCGACAGCGCTAAACATGAGCGCGAGGCAGAGTTTCTCACCCTGCAGCAGGGAAATTTGTCAGTGCGGGACTATGTGGAGAGGTTTAAGTGCCTCTCGAGATTCTACTCGTAGACAGTGACTGAGGAGTGGCGTTATAGGAAGTTTGAGAGCAGCCTCAAACACGAGCTGAGGCGTTTTATAGTACCGCTAAGGGTACGAGAGTTCCCGATCTTGGTGGAGCAAGCCAAGAGTGTCAAACAACTGGAGATGGGACCCAGCCGGGTCAACCGCACTCATAAGAGTGGTGCTTAGGACAGACAACAAGAGAAGCCCTATAGTAGACCAGCTGCATCTTCACAGAAGTTGAGATGTTATAACTGTGGAGGAGAACATCTATAACGAGATTGCACTAGACCCGCCAGCAACGGAGGCAGTGGGATGAGCACTCGTAAGTGCTATGCTTGTGACCAGCCAGGACACTTCGCCAACAGATGCCCTAATAACAAAATTACTCCAGGATCGCGACCTCCGCCATCTTCTTCTGATCAGCCGAGAGCAGCAGGCCGGGTTTTCGCCATGACCAGCACTGAGGCCACCGGGTTAGGTAACCTGATTCTAGACCACTTTTCTTTTTGGTAACAGTGTGTTGGTATTGTTTGACTCAAAAGCTTCGCACTCCTTCATATCTCATGACTGTGTGGAGAGATTGGGATTGTCTACTCGTGATCTGGGATGCGAGTTGATGGTCTCGACACCAGCATCTGGACAGGTTTCAACCAATCTAGCCTGTGTTGGATGCTTGATGGAGGTAGAGGGCAGACACTTCAAGGTGAACCTCGTTTGCCTGCCCTTGGAGAGATTGGAGGTAATATTGGGGATGGACTGGCTGTCCACCAACCACGTGGTGCTTGATTGTGGACGGCGCAGAATTGTGTATCCAGACACTGAGGAGATAAAGTTGATGACATTGGGAGAGGCAGTGAAAGAGATGAGACAAGGATCTACTTGCTTTGTGATAGTAGCCCAAGAAAAGAAGAGGAGCACCGAGGAACAGATCAGCAGAGTACCGGTGTTGGATGAATACACAGATGTATTCCCGAATGAGATACCTGAGTTACCACCCAGTCGGGATATAAATTTCTCAATTGATCTAATCCCTGGAACGGGTCCAGTGTCGGCAGCGCCGTATAGAATGGCACCAGCTGAACTAGCCTAAGTGAGAATACGAGAGAGTACATGGTGTATTATTTAACTCGTCGCCTAGACGAGGCATTTTAGTTTTGGGCGAAGAATGGTCTCGCCCAAGCGAGAATGAGCTCGCTCAAGCGAGAGTTCATGGTGTTGATGCTGTACTAGAGCTCGCTTAGGCTAGTAAGCCTAGCTTAAGCGAGATGGGCTGGGATGTTGAATAAATGTTGTTAGCCTAAGCAAAGAGAAGTGCATGGGTATGCTTCAAGGTAACTGATAATGTAGTATCAGATTAGTGGTGTTGAATTCGAGATGCGTTGTCTACAATGCTTCTAAGATATCTCAATGGTGGGCTTGCTGGTGTTCCTTGGGTTGTGGCCCAGAACGTATCCTTGAGTTGTGGCTCGTGATAGAGGTTAAGCACGTGGCATTCTATGGGTTGTGGCTCGGAATGACTTCCCTTGATTTGTGGCTCGGGATAGCAGATCAACACAAGGAACTCTTGAGTTGTGGCTCGGGTTGGCTAGTGTTGCCGGTGTAAGTGTGTTGGTTGAGGCCAGTACGGATGGGACCAGATAAACTGCCCTGCTTAGTAATTGGATGACAAGTTTGGTAGTCTTAAGACGTTACGGACTCTGTTCGTATTTGGGAACTCCACCTGGTGTTACATTGTGGTCGATAGGTGTGACAGTAAGGCATCTTAAGGTACTTTCTAGAAGACGTAGAAATGAATAACATGGTTGTGGCCATGTGGAAACGCATAAGAGAGTTTCTTGAATGATATCAACATCATAGCATGGTTGTGGCCATGTGGGTTGAAAGGATGGAATTTCTTAATGTGAGTCGAAATCATAACATGGTTATGGCCATGTGGGAAGAAAGTATGCATGCTTGTGGTGTGTTCTATATGCATAATTGATTTATATATATGTATATGATTATTATATTAGCTCACCCTATCTGCTTGTGTTTGGCGATGATCGTGTACGCGGTACACGTGAGCAGATGATGTGGATGCAGGTGGTCCTGGTGAAGCTTAGACTCGGAGCGTGGGCTAGCTGGGGAGTTTTACAATTTATGTTTTGGAAATTTAATTGTAAACATTATGGATGTTTATGTTACTTTGTGTTTTATAAATTATGGTATTTTGGACTAATCTTAGTTGTAATAAAGTTTTAAATTTCCAGTGTTTCTAGGAAACAATGTTTTAATAAATGAAGCAAATGTAATATTTCTTTACTTTTATTTAAAATTCGTAATATCCTGAGAGGATGTTACACAGATAAGAGGAGGAGGCCATTTGATATCGAGGCACGTGACCACGTATTCATCAGAGTTACTCCCACAAAAGGTATTGGAAGAGCTTTAAAGTCGAGGAAGTTAAATTTGCGATTCATCGGTCCGTATCAGATCACTAGGAGGATTGGACCAGTGCCGTACGAGATTGCTTTGCCACCTCATTTGGCAAACCTACACAATGTCTTCCATGTATCACAGCTAAGGAAGTACATTGCGGATCATGCTCATGTGCTGGAGGAGGATGATGTTCAGGTGCGGGAAGACCTGATGATCAGGGCTGGACTAGTGAGAAACCTGGATTCTCAAGTCAAACTGCTCAGAGGGAAGGAGATCCGGACAGTGAAGGTTCTCTAGGATGATACGACACAGGAGATGACATGGGAGATGAAGGATCTCATGAGGAGGTCTTATCCTCACTTGTTTCCCGGTAAGTCTCATTTTCGAGGACAAAAATTCTTTTGAGGTGGGGGAAATGTAAGACCCGTAGAAATTAATTAATTAAATAATTAATTAATTGATAAATGCGGGTGGTGGGGACTTTAATGACATTAAATGCTAACTTTCATGACATGAAAAAGTACTAGCTCAAATGGTTGAGAGTACTTTATTGTGTGAGAGGACTTGGGTTCGAGTCCTGTGTATGCCTTTTTGTGTGTTATTTGATTTATTATTGTTTTGATCCTTTAATAATAATTAAACCACCATAAAGCCTATTTTCGTTCTAACATTTAATACCCTAATTGAGAGATATATAAAAGGTCATTTTGAGGGAAAAATAGGGTTTTGGCAGTGTTGTCATTGGGTTTTCGAAAAGGGAACGAAATTTTGAGAGTGAGAGGTTGAATTGGGAGGAAGTCTGAAGCAAAACAGTGGTGACAAAGGAACATTCATATTTTTCCCAATTCGAAGCAAGAAGCCAGGTTAGGGGAGTTGTCCTTTGTGTGTGTAAATTACATGATATGTATTGTGGTTTTGTTTCATTGCCTTCGCAATTGGAATATGAGTATTGTGAATTAGTGTATGTGTGATCAAAGTAATGAATTGGCTGGGTAGTTTTAAGTTGCAAAACCCTTTTATGTATTATATGTTTTGGGAATGAAGGTTTTGGTATTGAATGGTTGTTGTTCCTGTAGAGAATAAACAAGATATGTTAGACACAAGCATTACCTTACTCTGGTCTGCCATCTCCTCAGTAGGCTTCCTCCCGGTTGATACATGTTGCTCATGGGTATCTTAGTGTGATCGATTTGGACCTGAGAGGGGTTACCTGCAAAAGGGACTCTGAAGCTCAAGTCAGCAAAATCCTTCAGAAAGTCAAATCTGGTGATTAGAGAAGTAATGAATGCGTATCTTTAATTCGTGGGGTCCATGCATATTTATAGATTATTAATTATGTCTGGCCACGTCATGGGTTGGCCTTTATTTGGGCTGTAGGTGGGCCTGGTCCCTAGTCCAGGCCCTTAGTTCAATTATTGTGGGCTTGATGAATCTTATAGAAATGTTATGGTTTTGCCAATTCCTTGGTTAGTTTCCTAGAGTTAACGGCCTAGGCTGATTACTCTTTAGCGGCCTAGGCCGCTATTATTGCTTTGGTTTGTTTGATCAATGTTGCCCCTTAGCGGTTTAGTTTGGGTACCTTAGCATGTGTATGGTAATTGCTATTATTTACATCCTTGTTAGTTACATGGACAGGTTTTTTGGTTATTATTCGGCTAGGCCGGCTAGGTGTGGTACATTAGTCCCTAACCTTTGTCGATATAGTTATGTTGGTAAAGGATGACAAGTGTTTTTCGTTTTTGGGTAGGCCAGCTAGGTGTGGTACACCAGTCCCCCAGCCTTTAAATATGATGAACAATGTTAAGGCTAAAGACGTGAAAAGGTTTGTAGCAGGTGAAGGGTTGTCATAGGTCTAATCAAAAAGGGTTTTTGTGCCGTCGTTTCTAGTGCTCACGACCTTTGGTGTGCCTTGTGACGATTGGTATGGGTTGTGACTTTTGGCGGGATGAAGTTGTGGCGTTTGGAATTCATGCTTATAAATGCGGATTTCGCGAAGAGTTTGCTTTTGTTGGATCATTTGTGAGGATTTCAAAATCAGAGACTTGCGTGCGTTAGAACTATCCGACTAGTCCCTTGTTTCTGCCGACATCTTTCAAAAGAGGTATGTCTAGTAGTAGTGATACTATGTCATTGTCTTCGTCAAGTAGTGGGAGTATGCAGTCTAGGGGGAGTGTAGGTAGGCATCTTGAGGAGGAGAGTACCAGTCAAGTGGCTGTGGTGAGGAGGATCCCGATGGAGACAGTAACCGAGGTGAGGGAAGATCATGCCGAAGAGATAGTAGAAAGTAGCTGGCCGGCTAAGGCCGATTATGACTGGGCAGCGGCTGATGTTCGAAACCAGTCGTCATTGTTCCGGTGGTCTCGTCGGCTCAACTCGTGGCTGAATTGTACGCCCGTTATTGCGAAGGGCGTGGACCGTGGTATCGTGTCATTGGAATGGGTGACGCTATTGAGCACGTCTGCCATGGCCAATAAGGAGCTGCCGAATTTTTTTTCACATGTATTTGTGTCACTTTTCTCAGTTACATGTGAGGTTGTCGCTAGATGATTTTACCATGGGGGTGCTCCGCCAGCTAAACGTGGCGCCTACTTAGCTACATCCGAATAGTTGGGCTTACCTGCAGGCCTTTTGTGTTTTGTGCCAGTCGTTGTACCTGCAGCCGTCTCCTCATGCGTTTTTATACTTTTATGACACGAGACCTCGACAACTGACTACCTGGCTATCCTTGGTGAGCAGGCTGAACATTAATAGATTGGACGCGTTTTCACAGTCATTCAAGCACTTCAAGGATGGGTATTTCAAAGTTGTGGTGAAGGACGGGGGAAAGTCGTATTTCTTTAATGTAGATGGGAGTACAAAATTCCCTTTTAGTTGGACGGGTAACCCTTCTCGGTATAAGGATATGAGTATCGATGAGTTGTCGGCGGCAGATAGGGAGGTGGTGGAGATGCTGATGAAGTTTACTGATAAACTGCCCACTAAGGGCTTAGTTAGGGTTTATAATTCGATTCATCCGATTATTGATATTGAAGGTATCTGTTTATGACTTAAATTGTCTTAATGTTTCTAAGTTAAACTAACCGAACTTTGGTGTATTTGTGAAGGACATATGGCTCAAGATGGAAAGAAGAACTTGACCCTTTTTCAAGCACTAAGGAAGGAGAAAGCCGTGAAGGCGAAGGCAGCTGGGAATACTGAGGTCCTAAACTTACAAGAATCGTTCGTGGAGGTGCATGTTCATGGCGGCACCAAAAGGAAGGCCGAGTTGCCGGCTAGACCTGGTAAGGACAAGGATGTGAAGAAGGTAAGGGCCGCCTTGCTGGGGCAAGGGTTGTAACACCCCCGGATCCTCTTGGGCTTACCAGGCATCCCACCTGCCACCCTCAAACTGGTTGTGTTAGGTCCGCAACCCAATACACCCCAACCCATCACCTCTAGCACCAACTAGCAGGTGGGTTGTTCCCAGGGAGGATCGAACCCCAGACCTGAGCTTTAACACCCCTGGCAAACCAGCAGA
>Ga0214543_1007017_pt1 | contig 19625 bp, 3 predicted proteins | sample CNSS2metaG_FD_160094 | JGI IMG/M metagenome (GOLD analysis project Ga0214543, IMG submission 160094) | Root nodule microbial communities from cowpea collected in UCLA plant growth center, Los Angeles, California, USA - CNSS2 | ecosystem: Host-associated > Plants > Roots > Nodule | place: USA...
TGGTGAATGTGTGTCTTTCAACCAATCCTGTGTACAAATAAGTGCCTCCACCTTTTGTTGTGATAAAGAACTTCGATATGGATCAAGCACTCTTCCTCCCGTGCTAAATGCAGACTCAGATGCTACCGTAGAAACAGGCATAGCTAATAGCTCTCGTGCTATGTTTGACAAGATTGGAAATCTACATGAATTCATTTTCCACCAATGAAGAATGTTCAAAGTTGTTTCACCAAGCTCTTCCTCTAAATACTTTTGAAGTTCAGATTTGTTTAAAGAGGTTAATCCTGTTGTTTGCAAAAACTTATTCCGACCATATGGATCATGCTTATAATTGGGTACTTCAACATGTGTTTGTTGTGTGTCATTTTCAGCTCCCCCATTTCGACTTTTATATTCATCAAACAACAACTTTAAGGAAGTATCGAGCCGTGACTTTAACACCCATCCATCATTTGTCTTTTCAGGATCAAAAAGTTGATCAATTGCCCAATTCATATAACTCATCTTGTATCTAGGATCTAAGACAACAACAATTAACAACAATATATTGAACTTGTTAGGTTCACCCCAATATTTCTCATATTTTTTTCTCATTTTTTCAGCCATCTTATATGTAGTAGTGCTTTTAGCATTGGACTTGAGGAGATGATTCAAATAGGTAATGAAATGGACTTCACACCAAGATAATATTCTAACCATTCATAACCTTATGTTTCTCACTTAAAAGATAAAATATAACCTATTATTTAATTCATTTATACATTTTCTGCACACGTATATGCCTTCTTACATATATGCATCTCCTTAAAAAAAGACACTAATGTTATTCTTAAAATCTAATATTATTATTAACAAATATTTTATTACCTCGAATCTTGAAGGGTCAAACTTCTCTGATCTTTAGATTAATAAAATGTCTTTACATTGAATTCATTTACTGCCATTACTCTTTCTCTGATCTAATAAACCAATAGAACCCTTTTTTCAAAGTGATGCAACAGTAGTTACCAAATCATTATGCAAGTATGTTGGTAGAAAGAGTCAAAGATGTGGATTCTTAAAACACAGACTAAAGAGAGTAATTTGTAGAGATCACAAAAATTATCACTAACTTAATATAACTACATGTTGTATCACATAAACTATTCAAGAGACAGCTTGCAGAAAGTCAATCATGCTTCTCTCCAAATCATTGACACTTAAAAGCCTAACATACCCCAGTGGTCATTGCACGCAACCTTACCTTGGATAGGCAAAGAGACTGTTTCCAGAATTAAACTCATGACCAACTGGTCACCAAGACACAACTTCACCATTGCATCAGGGCTCACCACCTAATTATTCTCACATTGCCTTCAACATAAAAGCATCCAGAATAAAACCACTTCACTTGAAAGTCAATTTTAACTAAAATCAACTTTACTAAATCCAAGCACACAATTGTGGAATTTCCATTTAAAATGCATGGGAAGTTAATTGCACATTCAGTCCCTAGTTCAACATAAGCTTGGCTAGGCCCCCAAGTAACTGGAAATATTTCCCAAGTATTTAAAATAATTCAATCATGTTCCTTTATCAGTTTGTGGTTTAGTCAAGGTTGCATGGCCATTACACTTTGCTGATAAGGAGATGGAAGAGCCCTCTTTTTTTTCTTTTAATGACACGATTGTATCCTTGCTTGTATAGAACAAATCCACATTAGTCCAATTGCCTTCAATTTAAGGCAGTCTGATGAATAAGTGCATTTGTTTCAAATTATGTGAGCAAAACTAAAGCAATTGAAATAAGAGGACCAAAATTTTAACTAATCTCAAACAAGGAAACCAAATTGCACTGAAAGGCCTTAAAGAAAATGTTTACCAATATATAGCAGATTGACAAAGTTGAAGTAGCTTCCAATCATTGACAGAATAACCAATATATAGCAGATTGACAAAGTTGAAGTAGCTTCCAATCACCGAGAGAATATAGAGGGACATAATGTTCTGAAAATGTTTTGAGAAGTGAGGTGTCAGGTTTATACCTCAAGCATGAGATTAGACCTCGATTATTTCAGGAATTCTGATATTTAACCTTTACCCAATTTATAGACTTGTAATCTTTTAGTGAATTAAAAAAAATGTTGTCGTCAATGTTCAACAGATTCAACAGATCCACCAATAAAGGAGAGAAGAAAAAGGAAAATAGACCTTGAATCGATCAAAACGCAACAGTGTCGAACGCAGCAGTGTCGTACGCAGCAGTGTCGAATGCAGCAAAACTAGTGTCGAACGCAGCAGAACGCAACAATTCGTTCTACAAAACAAAAACAATGAATCAAACTTAAAACTAGATAAAATAACAGAGGAGAAACAAGAAACATCGTTGAATTGGAAAAGAGAAAAGAGATTCATATACCTTGAATCAATCAACTGCACCAAAAGAAGAGAGAAGAAATTTAGGGTTCAGAGAGAATTGAAATCAGGGGAAACGATTCAGATAAGTTTAGATAAAAATATGATCCAACCTTAAAATTTAGATTTCCCATATTTTAAAATCTATAAAAATAAAATAAAAATCTGATCTAAAAAATATATAAAAAATGGATAAAAAGTAAAAAGCAGGATCTGTAAAATAGTTTTACAATGGATCGGTTCAGTTTAAAATTGGATCAGATTGAGGAAACCAATTTTTTTGCCACCCTTGATACTAAGCATGCAAAAGAAGGACAAGTGTGTATGAGTACAATCTTGAAAGAATATAGGCGGATAGGTAAGCATTTGGAAAAGTGCTATTCTATTTTACATGTAAGGGATTAATATCGTGAGGCAAAGTAATAATGTAAAGTGGTTGAACGTACGTTACTTGAAATGTTTTCTGAATAGAGATTGGTTGGCATTCTGTTTTTTTGTTTAATTTCTAAACTTTCTAACTCTAGACCTGCAATGTTTGGTAGTAAAATATAGTTTTGATCATCTCTATTTCAACTACTAAGGCTATATATAAACCACTGTTCCATCATTTGTCATGGTTACAATTTTTTTCTTGCAAACCCACAATACACACGGTTTTTTGTAATCCGTCATCTTATACTCATTTCTTCAATCACTTTCTTTCCCACATACATACATTTGTATCCAAAAACTTTATGTATTTTCTTAAACTTCATGTTAATTAACTTATTAGCTTATTAACTTTTAAAGCTTCATATTTGATTTTAATATTGTCTTTTTTCTTTTCAACTTTCTTTTCTATTTTATTTTCAATAAGGGCACGTTAAACATGAATAGATTTTGAAAAAAACTTATTTATATTTGTTAGCGTGCATGTATCTGAGAAAAATCTTTAAAAAATTAAACAAACTTTTTCATTGTGATTAAAAAATATTATCGACAATACTCAATTAGGCTTTTTTCTACTCTTATTTTGAATTAATACAATTTATTTATGCGTCCAAACAAAAAGCGTTATGCCAATACTTTACGTCATGCAGCTATTAGGCTAGTAATATTCCAGTGCATATTGATTAGAAAGAGTAATTTATTAATGATATGTGTAGATAAAGAAAGAAATGTGAGATTAAGTTATTAGTTTGCGGTGTTCATAAGTCCCACTAATTTGACTCAAAGTCAAAATTAATTTTGGATAGTTTATTTTTTTTTTAAATTATAAGTATATTTTGAGAAGGAATTTAAACTATATTCTAAGTTTTCCTACTCTAGTCTAATATCATACGTCGTCTTTTAAATTTTGAATAATTATGTATTAAAAATATAATTTACTGATTTCAAAGATAATACTTTTATTTGAAAAGTATTATATTTATATTATTTGTTATGAAATATATTATAGACTACGCCTTCGTTATAGTCGTTTAGTATTTTAATTATGTAATAAGATTATAGATAATGCTAATATCACTGTTATTAGCATAACTTAATCTCGCTACATACACTATTGATTTTTAAGTGTTGTTTGGGTATTTCTCCAATTTTATCTTTGACAGAAACAACTTTTAATTAGTCTAAATTAAGGCAATAGAACATTGATAGACCATACGCATGAAAAAAAAAAAAAACAATATTAATTCTCAGTGAAGCTGAAGTCAGATTTAGTTCATAAAAATAAGCCAACTTTACAATTACAGCTAATTGTTGATTGCCAATTTTTCATAACGAATTTCAACTAAGCCACTGTGAGACGAAATAAGGTTTCCGTAAACTGATCCAATATCAAAATTCATGGGTCTCTTGCTCAAAAGAAGAGAAATAAGAAAAGAGTTTGCTTCCTGCACCCCTATACCTTCATTATACATTTCAATGTTGACTTTCAGATCACCCCTGTCTGAAATTTTCCAAAACAATTTTTTTTGGAACAAGAATTTTAGATCAACCTTTCTGAAATAAATTTTCTAGAATATATGAGATATTTTCTACAACACTACATAATCATCCATCTTCTCTTTTTGAATTGAGCAATGAGGAAACATTAAGGATTAAGCAATCCATAAACATTAAGGACTGAGAAATTAGAAAATATTACAGATTTATCTAGATTAGGGTTTTTGGAATAAGAAAACTACAAAAATATATAATTTTTACCAAACTCACAAATCCAACATTTTATTTTTTCTCCTTATTCTCACTAGATGTATTTACTTATATATCATAAATTCGTTTATCTAATTAAAATAGGATTTTCAACTTCATATCAAAACATATATATTTGAGTATGAAGCTATACATTAATAAATAGTAACTCAATAACACAGAATATAATAAATCCAACGAATAACAAATTTTGTTAAGGTGTATTTTGAATAATTTTGATATCATCATAAAAAATAGACTTTAAATCTAATTTAATCTTATAAAATTAATCATTAAGATAAAATTTACATCTATTTATATACTTTAAATTTATTTTACATATAGTCAATCGAATATATCCAACCAAGATAATGATCGTAATATCTGCGACAATGTAATACAGCAATGGAATGTATTTTAAGCCTTTTGCTCATAACACGTGGTACAGGAAGAAAAAGTCGACAAAAATTTGCTACTTCGGTCTAATTGAGTAGACCAACCCATTGAAATGAAAAAAGAAAATGTCACCCCTGAAGAGATTAACAGAAAACAAAAACATGTCAAACTACTGTTTCCCACAATTGATTGATGTTTATAGTAACATAAAATTTCTTAAGGAGTTTAGTTCCGACGTGAAACTTATCCTACACATGTAATGTAATGATAGCAAGAAATGAGTGATAGTTTGTGGAAGGTTTGCAAATCCAGTTGTGAAAGGGGCGTGAAATAGGGAAATCATATCCTATTCTCATACACACTAAACCTAAACAATCCAAAATATTCCACTGAAGCTGGACACGCATTATAGATGCTCACAAGAATCATGATAAGAAAAAGAAGAAGAAGATAAGTAACATCGTTGTTCAAAGATGCTATTTCTTTTTTTTTTTTTCTCCTTTTGTCACCAAAGATTCTCTTTCTAAAATGCCAAATGTACATGCTAACCTTCCTATCTCCACAGACCAATCGCCAGCCAGATACAGACCCAAAGGTTTATCATCACAATTTTTTTTATTCCGTTAAACAAAGGCAGGGGAATTTTGACTACAGTCACAATATTGAATACATTAGTACTGTTTTCTTTTTTAGTAGGGTAATGGAAGAAAGTAATTTATTTTTATTAAAAAAATTAAAAGTTTTTATGATAAAAAATATATTTTGATTAATTATAAATAAAATTCTAAAATTTTATAAGGCTTATTTTAGTCATTCAAAATTAGATAATTTTAAATTTCATTCCAAATATAAAAACATTTCCATATTCTCAAATTAAACTTACGTGTCTTTACTTTACATTCTCTCCTTAACTCTATTTTTGTTTGAGTATCAACTTTAATAATATAAAGTAATTGTTAGGATAATTATTCTTTGATTCATGCCGATTAACTTTTTTCTAATGATTTTTATTAGTTACTTAAATTTGTTTAAATTTTTTGTTAGGATAATTTCGCTTGATTAATTGTTGATATCGGAAAGACTATTTTTCTATAGATATAAACTAAGATTTTTTTCTTTTTTATGAATATTTGTCATGATTATTGATTTGTTGATGTATGCAATTTTTTAGCAAATGATAATAAAAAAGTCAGAAAATAAACCAATAACATTGTAAAAAGGATCTTAATCTATGTCAACATAAATATTTATGACTGACATCGAAAAAAAAAATCACAATCAACATATATCAAGAAAAAGTTAAAAAGTTTTGTGAATATTAGTTGAAAAATATTTAAAACGAATTTTAAACAAAAATAATATCAGAAAAATCAAGTGAAAGAAACTATTCATATTAATGTTTTTAACTATTAACAATTGTTTGGTAGTTAAACAAATTTTCATATTTAGTAATAATTGAAATACAAGAACATTAAAATTCAATAAATTTGAATTGTTTTATTTTAACAAAAAATTTGAAAAATAAACCAATTTAAAATAAGATGAATTCAAATTTAACATATTCAAATGTCTCAAACTCTCAAATATAAATTGTGAATTTATCTAAATAAAAGGTGATTGTTTCAAAATTGGAAATAAAAAAAAAAATAAAGGAAATTTAATATGTAGCTTTTTCAATTATTGAAGTGCAGAGAAGATAGAGATACTCAATACAAACTTTTTCATAAAAATATAAAGAAAAAAAAAAGAACATGAAAAAGAAATAAATGTACTTTTTCTAAGATTAATCACATGAAAAACTAAAAATTTTAGAAAGTCTCCTAATTTTTTTATAAATTAGTTTATACAGAAGTTAATTTTAACTTGTAAAGAAGTCCATTCATTTTTACTCTTTTCTAAAAATCTTTACTGAGAACCATTTTCATACATCATCTAAACTTACCCTAAAAGTAGGAAGGGTAGACGTAACCAATGCCGTCTCCATTGGCAATTTTAAACTGTTTCTAGGATTCAAACCTACCACCAGGTTACAAAACAAAACAAATTATTATTGTGCAGATAAGCTCCTTCTCAAGATATGAATATAGAATATAATTTCAAAAGGAAGCTAGGGAGATTTTGAGTGAAAAGATGCCTAGGACCATTTCTCATGATCTGTAATCAGTGGTTCACTCAAATTATACACACAAATTCCTTGCCCTTTTCTTTTCAAACATCTAGATAAGCTACTACATAACAATTCGGCCATACTATTATCCTAACAGCTCAAATTCTACAAACATTAGTTTCCTTCCCAATATTTTTTCAAAAGAACGTGTCCTTTCACAGGTTCTTTACTTCTCAGTCACAGGTAACATCATGATTCTAATTTGATTAGCTTCTCACCCTTTTCCTTCGATAGGAAATACCATTGTGTTCCTAATACCATTCTACTGGGAACCATAGCTGAACTAGTTTTGCTTATCAATCAAGTTTAGGTTCCCAACAGCTAGCTTTTATTTTGGGGTGGGGGTGGAAGACCTAGCACAGAACTTCTCAAAATTCATGGAAATCTTAACTCAATCAATCCTTTAAGTTTGGATGTGGAGGACCCAACATAACTTAGCAACCATCAAATACTATACTTCATAATCACCTCTATTCCATATTATGAAGTTATTAAGAATTATACATCCTTCGGGGATTGTAAGCAGAGAAGTACATGATTTATTTTTTCATAGGCTTTACTCATACTAATTTCCATGGATTTAAAAGTAAAACAGAATAAAAAAAGAACGGAATGAAAATATTATTCTACATGTAGAAACAGCTGGTTTTTCCTGTTCCCTCCAGAAATACTTTTTGGTGATTCCAAAATGATGATAGTGGATTAAAACAAAAAATCCTACCAAACATTTAAATACCAAATAGATATACCTCAGTCAGATCACACTTTATTAGTGACAGAGGGAAATCACACTTCCGCACAAAACAGAACAAAGAAAATGGTGACTTCACTCCTCTCTAATTAGATGCTGCTTAGGCTAGCTCTTTCTTTTCGGTGAGAGGCCGGCGTGATGTTCCTACCTACTCTCCGCACTACATCGGCGGCTTCAATGGCAATCTCTAGCTTCCCAAATCCTATGAGAAGCATGGTTGTAAATTAGACCTTTATAATATTTTTATGGAGAAGGATGACATATCGGTTCTTAAACATTTTCTGGATGTAACTTAAGTCAAAAGCCCAGATAACAAACATAGGAGTGTTACATGTTCACATTTAAACAATTATTTAGATATAAATTTGAGGTCAATTCTTTCGGTGTAGATTTAATTTAACATTTTGCATTTATTCAGATGACTTCTCAGAAAGAGATGCTTTTGCAGAGGTTTCTGCGTCACAAATTGTAATGTTATAGATATATGAAAGCAGACGTGAGGATGGTCCGTACAATGAAGAAAAAGAATCCTCGCCAAACAGAAACAGTTTACAAGCTCAACATACAATTCAAGGAATATCATATATGACGACGTGTTAAAGACCAACTCAAGTTGAAAGTTCTCCGCGTATTACAGCAGCTTATATCCAGATTGTCAAAGGCAAAAATCCAAATCACACTTCTTCTAGAGCAAGAAATGTTTAGTCTCCGTATTCAACTTGAGATTTGAAGTTTGAAGATGTAAACTTAAAAGGAAACGCACCAGGCTTAAGAAAATTAGGATAAGTTATAAATATCTCTAGTATTTTCTTCCACTATTCTCCAGATTCTCTAATATTTTCTTCCAGTAAACATCTCTAACTTAAAAGGAAACTTTATTAAATTCTAAACATCTCTAATATTTTCTTCCATACATGAATACAAAAGCTAAAATGTCATATTAACAATTTCATATGCATTACACATGAAAACATCTAAATCACAGGACCAAATTGATTCCTATCATTTTTTCTATAAATCCATAACAAACTTCTATAGACTCTTCAATATCTTATGATACGACTTAAAATCTTATGAGCTGAAATTCAAGAGATGGAAGAATAGGCTCAGTATCTTACATATAAAATTTCAAGTCATGAGAGCTGAAAACTCGTTGGCGTCCAATGCTAGAAAGAAAAAAATGTTCATGGCACGCATCTAGTCCTATAATAGAGCTGTTTCAGTCAATCATTTTCCTTTGCTAATTGTATTTGTATTTGTAAATGAGAAAAATAAAAGTGAGCATAAATTGGCTAAAGGAGAATCATGCTTTCAACTAGAAAGAAGAAATCTAAACTAGCTCCACCGTAAAGATAGCAAATAACTTCAGAATGGGTAGTGCAAATCATGGATCGGAAGGGTGACAGAAACCCCGATCTTCTAATTTGATGATTTGTGCATTTTGACTAAAAATCAACCAATAGAATACCTACACAAAAGGTTATGCTATTCTGAATCTCCAATACAATATGACAAACAAATCAAATCTGTATTAACTTAATGGAAACGTGCTCAACTCTACTCATTCACATCAAGCTAAATTCACTCGATTAGGAAAAAAATGCTGACTCCCTAAATCTATAGGAAATTGTGCTAATCAGTTCTAGTGGCCATGCAAACCCTTCATCTCACAAAAACATTAAAGTTTTCTTTTCCACACAACCCACCTAGATCAGTACCACAGTTCAATCCCACCACTTTCCAGCAGAAACTCAAAGGAAAATGCAATGGCCAATACAAAGGGCCTAACCTATACATTTGTTTCTCTCAATTAAAGTCTTGAATGGACAATTTTCTTCATAAATATTTATGAAAGAAAAAAAAAGGTGAAATAAACATCTCTCACAAGGTAAAAATTGCTTATGCGTAACTTAAAAGCAGCTTTTGTGAAAACCTAAGCGATTTTAGCTTCTCCAAAAAGCTAATTTTAACTTAGACATACTTAACTTGTGCAAAAGTTAATTTTAACTTATTGAAGAAGCTTATTTCACCTTTCTTTCTTATTTTTTTCTTCTACAAATACTTTCCTGAAAAACTTTATCTAAACATGGCCAAAAGCATTTGTTTGTCTACCACCCTTCATTCAATTGAAGCATTCACTTATTATACATTTGTGCTTACAAGTAGTTCACTAGATTGACTAGGGGTCATTCTGTGTTTCAACTTTCAACTCATCACAAGATCATTACCAAACATTACACATGTCTACGACCGATACAACAAAAGATAAGAGTACAAATACAAACGGAGAATTTACACAAATAGCAAGACTCTGGAAACACAAGATCCCACAAATCAGTTAAAATTTGCATTGAGAAACTAATGGTACAATACAGCACGTTTCATAATCTTGCTACTCGTTGATAATAAAAATAAACACAAACAATATCAATTAACACAGCATTACCAATTAATTACCAGTTTCCAACCACAAACCCTAAATTCTCAGGGCACAGCATTGAGCCTCCCTTCAAACACAAACCCGCGGTAGAGTCCGTCGCCATTCCCGGGAAGGTTATCGATCCACCGCCACTGCTCCCCTTCGGCGGCACACCGGTCCCAGAGCGCGAGCTTCCCGATCCTTTTGGCGGAGAAGCAAACCCTGTCACCGCCTCCGAAGACTTTGAACTTTGTCGATTCACGGAAGGCGCGGAACATCTCCAGCGGCATGCGCGCTGCCTCGTCCCACTCGAGCTTGTCGAGGTCGAGTCGGAGGACAAGGATGGTGGAGCAGGGCGCGTTGAGGGCGAACGAGGACTTGAGGCCGCCGACCATGAGGATCCGGTTGCCGTGGCCGCGAACGAGGCGGGGGCGCTTGAGGACGTCGAAGACGTCCCCCCATTCATGGCGCTCGAGGCGCGACCACGAAGGCGAAGGAGTTGCGGCGACGTTGCAGGAGAAAAGTTTCCACTGGCTGCGCCAGGGGGAACCGACGTCACAGAGAGCGAAAGCGGAGTGGTTGATGAGTAAAGGGGAGCGGGGTTTGGAAGGGAGGTTTGAGGAGAATTTGAGCCACTTCGGCGTGCGGTGGCAGTAGAGGGCGGCGAGTTCGGTTAGGACCATGACGCGGTGGTCGGCGTCGACGAGGACGGCGCCATGGCGGGACCAGGCGGAGCCGAGGTGGGGGAGGACGCGGAAGGTGCGCGTGAGAGGGTTACATGCGATGAGGGATTTGGTTGCGGTGGTGTCGGGCTGGGAAGGGTTGGCGTTGGGCTTGGGCTTGGGCTGAGCCCAGAGGTAGAGGAGACCGTGGGAGGAAGCAACGGGGAGAGGTGAATGGAAGGGGAGAAAATCGAGGGGAAAATGGAGCCATGTGTTATGGTCGGGATCGAAGAGGGAAAGAGAGGTGTGAGAAGTGTGAGAGGTGTGAGGGGTGTGGCGGTGGCGGAGGGCGAGGAGGTGGAGGTGGAGGGGAGGGTGGGAGATGGAGAGGAGGTGGAGGAAGGAGGGGGCGGAGAGGAGGTGGAGGAAGAACTTTGAGAGGGAGCGGCAGAGGATGATTTGGCGGAGGGGGAGGGAGGAGAAGATCTGGTGGAGCGTGTCGTGGGGGAGACGGTAGATCGGGGGCTCCTCCTCCATCACACCACGGCGGTAGGGTTGTTGGACGGTGGTTGGGCGCGGTGGTTGCGGTGGTTGGGATGGTTCCAGTCAGAATAGGGAATACAATATGCTAAAATGCTTTGTTTGCTTTAAGAAGATTAGTAAAACTGAGAAACTTGCTTCAAGCTTCTTCTTGCTTCATATATTGAGTTTCCCACACTCTAAAGCCAATTTCTCTTGCATTATTTAACTCCTCATTCTGATTCTGGATGAAAAAAAGTTATTTTCGAGAAAAAAAATTATAATCAGACTTAATATATGTTTTTGTCTCTCAAACAATATTTATGTTTATCTAGGAAATTTTTTGAAAAAATTTAGCTTAAGTCATTTCATTTTAATATTTAAGATTTATGTTATTTGAACGGTTTTAGGATAAAAATAAGATAAAATTAACGGGAAGGTTAAAACAGTTATTAAGAATTAAAATAAAATATTAGAGTAAAAATATATTTAAGTTTTATAATAATTATGATTTTTAAAATTTATTGTACTATTTTTTTTTCTTGAATCTTAATTATATGATATTATAAGAAAATTATATATTATCCACTCATACGATGAGTTATTAATAACAAAAATTCGTAAGTAAATAATGTTTATCGAGGAGCACAAATTTATTGATAAATTTTACTAAAATATATAGAAATTTGTCAATAATGACTAACAATCACAAATTTGTCAGTAATTATCTATCGATTTCTGACTCTCGAAAACATTTGTCGGTAAAATACACAATCGAGTTACCTTCTTTCCCTTCTATTTCTCTCTTTTTTTCCTTTATTTCTTCATCTTCCTCTCATGTCCTCTTCATCATTGCCAGGTCATCATGCCACCAAGGTCCCCCTCCTCCTAAAAAATTTCATTGCGGGAAATTTATCGTCCAAATTATCAATAAATTTATCGATAGAGTGAGACAACCAATAATTATGATGATATTGTACTGATATATCCATCAGTAATAACTAAATGACAATTTTTAAACCTACATATTTCAAATAAAAAACAATTATATTTCTAATATAAGAGAATACTTAACCATTATATTTATTACATATAACTAACTAACAACTACTAATCCTCTCTTTATATATACAAAAATTAATATAATTTTAAAATTTAATAAGATTATACAAATGGATAGAAGATGGAGATGCTTTGAATGATTCAAGAGAGGACATAGTCTTCTTCTATAACAATAACATGCAAAGGAGAAAAGGAAAATGGGTTCGTAGTGGTAATAATACGCAAGAGGAGAAAAGTGAGTGTGTGTGGCAGTCACAATGATAATGACAATGGTGAGGTAGTTTTGGGGTTTGAGTGGCACTATTATGTCTTAACAAAGTAATGATGCAAAGATGAGAAGAAAATGAATTGGTGAAATTTTGGCACAAAAATCGATGATAATTTCTTAGACAATTGTCGTCACTTCAACTTTTAACTATGTTGACTTAAAATGATTAAGGCCAAGAAAAAGGGGTGGATTGGACTTCATAAAAATCAGTTGTTTTTCGAAAACTTTTGCAAACTTTCGTTAAATCTATATGACATATGGAATAGCAAAATCCTTATTATTGGACATGAACATTTCGACCAATTATACAATGCATTTGATTAAAATGTTGGGCAATTAACACACATATATTGTAATTCAAATTACAGACACTCAAAGTAGTATCACTCAATATAGATCAAACAAAATTAGCACAATGAATAAATTGATTGTTTGATTTGTGTTTAAACAACTACCATAATCATATTTGAATGTTGTATACGAAAGATCTTGATTTAAAACAAATATGAAACAAGAACTTGAACAAAAGCAAACAAAATATCAAGACACGTGAATTTTCACACTGGTTCACTCTTGCGAACTACATCTAGTTAGCATATTCAACCTAAGTATAACTTTCACTAATAATAATCACAATATTACAATTATACACAATCTTGTAATATTAAACACACTTCTTGAAACCTACAAGAAGTAACTTACCCTTACAACACCTTGTTGCAACCTAGACACTCTCTAGAACCACGAAAACTCACAAGACAAGAAACAATCAAACTTGAAAGGCTCCCCTTAGCTTTCTCAAGATATGTGATTTTGTCCAAAGAAAACAAAAATGTGAAAGTAATCACAACCTCAGAACGTCATGAACACCTCTAGATCAGAGAATAATGTTTTTTCACATGAAAAGTGTTTTTCAGAATTACTCAAAATGTATCTCAAAAGTCTGCACTTTTCATTGAGCCAAAGTCTTGATTTAAGGATATGATGGTTGACATATCTAATCGATTAATTTTAACTAGAAATCGATTGATTTCATTTAACTAGTGGAATTAGTTGATTGTTAGATAATTCAATTGATTGATATGATCATCACATATCCTATTTGGAGGAAACAATTAATATGTTAAAAACCCTTTTTTAACATATTAACAAACTCCATTACATTTGTATGAACCTAATTATAATTAAATAATTTACAAGTTTTCTCCCATTAATCATCATCAAGTTTTCATGTGCCTCACATGGATTCATTTAATCAATTCTTGATAGACGATCACAAACTACAATTACATGTCCAATCATCATTGTAAAGTGATTTTCAAGCATGGTTTCCTAGTCAATTCTTATCGTTTCCAATTTTGATGACATTTTATTGGCCAACCATCGTTGTAAAGTTCACTATAATTGTACAAAGACATTTACTCTTTGTTGACTGTGACCCTTATATTATCATCATTAAAAAATTTGTAGATTGTAGTTTATTATCGATGATTGTACTATATTATAATACAAATAAACACAACTCATTACATTTAAAAATATTTTGAACACTAGAACATGTTGTATAATACAAGAGAATACCACTTGAGTAAGGTGTTGTCGCTTGAAAGATATAATCCATAATAAAGAATCCAGTTGGCGTTTTCCTCGCTTGAATGATGAGTTATCATTTAAGTAATGAAACTCAACTTGAGTGGTATACTGATGCAAAATAAAAGATGTGTTCAACCATCTCCATACTTGAACAACAAGTTGTCATTTTAACGATGAGACATATCACTTGAGTAATACTTTGTCGCTTGATCAAGGAATTTCAAATTTGAAAGTGTTATATTCAACCTTTGTCTACTATAGTGGGATTGCTTTACTTGAGCAAGACATGTAGACATAACAACTCTTAACATACTCAAAATAACTATCTAACTTAATTCACACCTTTAATATATAAAGTTAATGCAACTAGTTTAAAACCAGAAAACGAATCTCAAACATCTTCAATTCAAATTTCAATTTTTTACATGACCTTATTAATGATTTAATAAATAAAACTTGGTGATCTTATTTAATTATATCATTACTTTAACTTATATGTTTATCGTTTATTTGATTCACATACAAGAATTCAATCAAATATTATTAAGATTTTGTATCAATGATATACTTTTTACATTAATAAAAAAATATTATACGGCTTATAATATGTTTTTTTTCCCAATATTCATAAGATTTATTCAATGTGATTCCTTAATATATTTTTTGTCCATAATTCAATTTTCATTTTATTTAAAAAGATTCAATATGGTCATTTACGTTAAACTGGTGTAACACCGTTTTAAAGGTGAGAGCACGTGTCACTAAGTTTTTTTCTGCTTCTTTTTTTGTTTTTTTTTTCTTCTTCCCCCTCCTTTCACCACCCTTTTCCCCTTTCTCACTCTTTTCATGGTGATCATTCTACATCTAGCCAAGGTGAATGAGTTATGCTCGTGCGACAAAGAGTCAACTTGTAGTGATGTCAACAAAGATCCTCTTGGAGTATCCAATTGTAGGTTGTTGTAAGAGTTCCTATTGGGTTTGAGACAATTAAAGTTGCACTCCCACAAGGGTTTAAGGAGAGGGTTGAAGGGAGAGGGATTGTTAATAGTGAATGGATACAACAATAATTGATTTTGCAACATCCATCATTGGGTTGTTTCATAACACATTATGGTGTTCATTAACTAAGACATTAGTAAATTAGTGTCAAATGGTGTTATAAGTTTGGAGAAAGATGGAGAAAAGAGGGAGAAAAGAGAAAAGGGTGGTGAAAGGTGATAGTAGACAAAGATGGAGAAATGAGAAAAAGGTGATGGAAGGTGGAAGGAGAAGGAAACTAAGAAAAAAAAAACAGAAAAAAAAGTCAGTGATATGTGGTCACCTTTCAAATAGTGTTAACACTACTTAAGGGAGTGAACCACATTGAATCTTTTTAAATATAAATAAAATAGGAACTGAATGGAAAAAATAATTAAAGGATCACATTGAGTAAACCGATAAATATTGAAATAAAAAAAAAAACCTATTAAGTCATATTGCAAAATTATTCAGTTTGATATGGACAAAGGAGTGTATCTAGTGGTTATCTACCTATATTTTCATCAAATTCAATGTGATAATGTTTTATTTTAATAAGAATTGGATAATTAAGTTTGAGTTATATTTATTTAAGTTGGTAAAATTATAATTGAGCTGAATGTATGCTTTTAGGATACTAAAAAGGAATGATAATGCATACATTGTGGTGTCTTAAACCATGACTCAAAAAGTGTATCATTAAGAAAAGATGTTGTCTTTAGTTTAGTTGAAATTATATATAAGCCAAGAGTTTTATATATATATATATATATATATATATATATATATATATATTTGTGTGTGTGCGTGTGTGTGTCCATGTACCACAATGACTTTGTCCATGTACCTACAAAAAGATAGTTAGGTATAAATTAAAAACTAACAAAAAAAAAAAGTCTCAGATGAGTACAACATATGAAAAATTCAAAAAGATAATTGGAGAGAAAATAAAAAAATATCTTAATAATTTTTTTTCTTTACTATATTTAATTTTATGTTTTATTATTTATTAACATTAAATGTTGTACTTAATAAAAGAAATAAAAATGTATCTAATTTAATTTCTATTAATTTTCAATATATTACTACCTAATATAAATATAAATATATATATATATATATAGTATATATATATATATATGGCTTAAATATCTTTTTCGTCCTCATTTTCGTAGTGTTTGTTACAGATGGTCCTCATTTTTATCAAATGTTTAAAATAGTCCTCATTTTCGTTTCGTAGTGTTTGTTGCGGATGATCCTCATTTTTAACAAATGTTTAAAATGATCATCATTTTCGCAATTTGTGTTTAATTTAGTCTTTTTCTGTGACGTCGTTTAAATTAGTAACGAAACATTATATAGATGACATTGTTTGTATTACATTGTACTGGGTGTACTGTACACCCCAGTACAATGTAATACAAACAGTGCTACGCCGCTGATATAGATGATCCAATAAAAAGAGTCTTATAATGACATTAAAAGACAACGAGTTGATAATAGTTATATTGTGGCCTCTACAGTAAGGAAAATGATCCAACACGTATGAATATGCATATCTAATTGCATTCTTCTTAAATAGTTGTTAGCAAGGTTGTGAAAGATAAGTACACAAACATATCATCTGTTTATACAAATAGGGAGAATGCTCAATAACCGAGCACTATGAAAGAGGAAGAGATTAAGTCATTTCATCATAAAAATTGAGTTTTGATATGTAAACATGTTGATTATAGATTGAATAGTGCATAATGTGCTAACAAATGATACCCGATGATAGTTTTGAATCTAAGATGCTACAATTTGAAAAAAAAAAACCTGATTTCCCAAACGTGATAATTGATTAGCACGTGCTCGTAAGATATTAAAGTTTTAAAAAGGTATAAATATACATTTGGTACCTAAACTTTTTCGGAAAGTTCAATGTGATACCCGAACTTTAGGAATGTTCAATTTGGTACCCCAATTTTCTAAAGAGGTTCAATTTTGTCCTCTCCGTTAAGTTGGAGTTAACACCGTGTCCGTACAGGACACGTGTCAAGCCATGAAATTTTTATTTTTTTATAATTTTTTTTCAAAAAATTAATTTTTTTTTTCAAAAAATTATTTTTTTTTCAAAAAATTTAAAAAACTGTCACGTGTCAGTTTATCATCGTGCCACGTAGCAGCTTACAAGCATGACACGTGGCAGTGTAATAGTTGTTTTCAATTTAGTACCCTAATTTAAATTTTTTGTTCAATTTAGTACCCCAATTTTTTAAAATCATTTAATTTCGTCATCTTCCATTTGAGACCAAATTAGTAAATAAGCTTAATTACAACCTATATATACATGTTACAATAACTTTTTATATTATATATACATCAAATCATTTCACCTAAATACTTAAATTATTTTATTTTTTTCATTTTAACCTTTGTAATTTTTTATACATGAAATTTTTTACACTTGTAAAAAATAAAATAATTTGAATATTTAGGTGTAGTGATTTGATGTATAAATTCAAAACAATTATTTTAACATGTTTATATAAATTATAGTTAAACTTATTTACTAATTTGGTCTCAAATAGGAAAGGACGAAATTGGATCATTTTAAAAAATTTGGGTACTAAATTGAACCAAAAATTTAAATTCGAGTACTAAATTGAAAACAACTATTACACTGCCACGTGTCATGCTTGTAAGCTGCCACGTGGCACGATGATAAACTGACACGTGGCAGTTTTTTAAATGTTTTGAAAAAAAAAATTAATTTTTTGAAAAAAAATAAAAAAAAAAATAAATATTTCATGGCTTGACACGTGTCCTGTACGGACACGGTGTTAACTCCAACTTAACGGAGAGGACCAAATTGAACCTCTTTAGAAAATTGGGGTACCAAATTGAACATTTCTAAAGTTCAGGTACCATATTGAACTTTCCGAAAAAGTTTGGGTACCAAATGTGTATTTATACCTTTTAAAAACCAACTCAGCTTAAAAAAACGACTGGAATTGGCCATTTCAATAAGCTTGAAACTTCAACAACACATCTCTTACGCAAACATCCCTTTTCAAACTCTTTAGTTACGCTACCAACTTGATTTTTCTAGTTCATGTCTAATTCTCGGTTTTGTTTAGAGTGGATGATAAAATGCTGAATTAATTGACTCCAATAAATAAAATGGATTAAATATGATTTTAGTCCTCAAACTTTGACTAAGATTGAAATCTGTCTCTGTATTAAATTTTAATAGATTTTAGTTCTTAAACTATAGAAATGAATGAATATAGTCATCTTCATTCAATTACATTAATTTTTTTGACATGTTAAACGCATTTTAGGCTAGCATTTGAGTTGTTTATATCATTTCCGCTTTAATATTAACTTGGAAATGCGTTAGACATATACAAAATATTTAATATAATTGGATTAAAAGAACATATCCATTTATTTGTAAAATTTAAGGACTAAAATGTATCAAAATTTGGAATTTTCAATTTTATACTAAAAAGTTTAGGGACTAAAAATATATTTAACCCTACTTAAGATATTACAAATTCCCTTCAACTTTTCAGGCCAAATGCTTTTTTTTCTTGTTTTTTAATTGTCAACCTAAATGACTCTTAGATTATTTTTGAAAAGTTTTATTCCCAAAAACTTCTCACAAGATAAACTAGTAAAACAAAAATCCTTACCAAGTTAAAACTAATTTATATGCTAATTCATTTCTAGAAGTTATTTTATTTTATTTTTTCCCCGTTTTTTCTATAAAGAAAAATCATTAATATATGGATTGAGTTGTTAAATTTAAACATTCACAAGTAAAGGAGCATGATGGAAATTATGACATGTTTTTAGGATGGAAGTTGAGTTGTTAAATTTATACTCAATTGAAATATGGACAAAATAAAATGTTTATCCTAAATATTGAAAAGTTCATTTCTTTATAGAGATCCTTACCGATAGAATGAAGAAAAAGCATGAAGATGAAGTTGCGTCAAGACACTACAATAGTAATGAAATATATAACCACATAAAAAAGAATAATATTTTGTTTGAAAAACTTTAGTAAGAAGGTAATCATAATAAGTAAACTCGAGCCAATATATATTAATAACTTTATATATATATATATATATATATATATATATATATATATATATATATATATATATATATATATATATATATATATATATATATATATATAAATTATAA
>Ga0214543_1007018_pt1 | contig 19624 bp, 5 predicted proteins | sample CNSS2metaG_FD_160094 | JGI IMG/M metagenome (GOLD analysis project Ga0214543, IMG submission 160094) | Root nodule microbial communities from cowpea collected in UCLA plant growth center, Los Angeles, California, USA - CNSS2 | ecosystem: Host-associated > Plants > Roots > Nodule | place: USA...
ATGTACCTGTTGCATGAGCAGAAGAGGAACCTGCTCAGTGAGAGTTGTTCGGGATATTATTGGTGGATCTTCTGAAGATTGACTCATGGATAATTTCTATTTAGGAGATATTAAAAATATAGATAATTTTCTATTCTGATGTAGAACTCTTAATATTTTACAAATATATATTTTTGTAATATTTCATGAACAACTATAGAGATGTAAACTAAATATATAAATATGAAGTTATGTTATTATTAATGTTCTCTCAAGGATAATCTTATGGGAAAAAAATTATTAATTCCATATCTTTTTATCAAATAATAATTATTTAGTATAGTAGTCGGGGCGTCACATAGATGATTATATTGAACAATATAAAACACGTTTAGTTGCAAAGGGGTATACCCAAATGGAAGGTCTTGATTATTTTGACACTTTCTCCCCTCTTGCCGAGTTGACTATTGTTCGACTTCTTCTCGCCCTTGTTGCTAGCCATAATTGGCATTATAAGCAATTGGATGTTAATAATGCTTTTTTCATGGTGATCCTCATGAAGAGGTATACATGCAACCCCATCCCGGGTTACCTCTATTATATGCTGGACATGTTTGTAAACTTCAACGTTCTATAGGTGGTCTTAAACAAGCCAACTGTCAATGGTATGCATAACTTTCTTCTTTTTTGGTTAGTCATGGTTATCTTTCCTTTGCTTTTGATCCCTCTTTATTTCTCAAGTTTTCTAATTCTCAAATCACTACTCTTCTCATTTATGTTCATGATATTGTTTTGGCCGGAGATGATCTTGCTGAAATCATAGCATTACTACCTCTCTCGACTCCACTTTTAAAATCAAGGATCTTGACAATCTATGATTTTTTCTTGGCATTGAGGATGCTCGTACAATAGTTGGTATTCATATTTGTCAGCGTAAATATACTCTGGACTTATTATCTGATCATAGTTTGTTGGCATCTTGTCTAGTTTCCACTCCTATGGCTTATAATACGCGTCTCCATTCTACTACGGGTAAACCTCATCTAGATGACTCCGTCTATCACCATTTTATTGGTGGACTTATCTACTTAACTCATACTCGTCCTAACATCACCTATGATGTCCAAAATTTGAGCTAGTTTATGTCATCTCCTAGGATCATTATCAAGTTGCTTTTCATATCCTTTGATTTTGAAAGGAACATTGGCATCAACATCTTTCTTTCTGCCAACACTCATTCAACTCAAGGCTTTCAGTGATTCAAACTGGGCAGGTTGCATTGATACTTGTCACTCTATCTTTGTTTTTTTTTTATTTAGCTTGGTTCTTCCTTAATATCATGGCGCTTCAAGAAGCAACCTACGGTCTTTAGAAGTTCTACTAAGGATGAATATCGGGCACTTGTTTCCACTACTTGTGAGCTTCAATGGCTCACCTTCTTACTTGCTGATTTCCATGTTTCTTTTCATCGTCTAGCACTGTTATATTGTGACAACCACTCTGCTTTGCAAATTTCTTCAAATCAAGTGTTCCCTGAACAGACTAAACATATTGATATTGACTGTCACATTTTCTGTGAAAAAGTCACTGATGGTTTGCTTAAACTCTTGCCTATCTCATCTTCCCTTCAACTTGTCGACGTATTCACTAAAGCACTCTCTCCAGCTTAGTTTCAAGACATTTGTTCCAAGCTAGGAGGGGGCTCTTAGCTATAACTTTCTGTTAGCATTTTGTTACAGTTTTATAGATTTATTTCTCTTTCCCTTTGTGACCCTACATTATATATATATACCTCATCTCATAATAGAATATAATAGAGTCTTCATTGATCGTTCTTATGTTCTTTCTCTCTATGTATTGTTATATTTGTTATAATTCTTTTTTTTTATCGTAGTATTCTAGAATTTGATTTTGTAAAAGTGTTAAATGAACATTTCTAATTGTATAGTCTAAAAAACATAAAATTGTGTATTTACAAAGTTATTAACTTCAAATTAAATTATCATATATATATATATATATATATATATATATATATATATATATATATATACCAATTCCATAAATTCCAAATAATTAATGTAAAACATTTTTCTTTTATTTCAAATGTATTCAAAAAGAAAAAATAATTATTCCATAAGACATCCCATTTTTTCGTTATGGAACTTTTTTTTCCATAAGAGATATTTTAATATGCATTTCTATAATTTGTCAATTAAGGTATTTATTGATAGTGCCATTGGGATCAATAAGGGGTGGGTTGACTAGATTATAGATTTGACTAGATTATATAATATGCAAAGATATGAAGAACAACCACACAAAGAATTTATATTGGTTTATCTAAACCTATGACTATGTCTAGTTCTATCTTAAGCATACTATTTAAGAGGTTCCATTAATGAAATAAAATTTAATTATAGTGAGTACACAAACCTCTTCAAGTTACAAGTATCGACATATCTAGGTAACACAAGTCTTAGTTTCTCCCAGGTATCACGAGTATCAACTTCTCCAAGTATAATGAGTATAACCTTTTCAAGTAACCTTCTTAATCTCTCCTTGAGATTAAGAAAGCGTATAAGAAAAAAATTTCAAAGTAAGAGAATAAATTTAAGCTCACTTCACTATCTGAAGAATATTACAATAGTTTATCACATACCCTATTTTTTCTCAAGCTATACGAATTGCATTAGCACTTTAGATGATTGATATAGACGTTGTAGACACACACTCTTTGTTTTGATCTTTTTAACTTCATGTTCCATTCTTTTCTTTTTCTTATTATTTTTCGTCTCTTTCTTTCTTCATCTTGACCTTCTATTTATAGGTATGCTAGAAATATGACCTCTTGAGATTCTTTACTTCTCAATCATTCTAGTTCAAATTTTGTCCAGATCAATATCTTCATCTTTAACTATAAAAGGAAATCTAATCTATAGAGCTTTTGTTTCTTCTTGTTCATTGTTTCCTTCTTTTTCTATATCTTATTCATATTTTTGTCTAACATTAATGCAAATGACAATTGTGGTTCCAAGTTATTTGATTTGGCATGATGTATATTTATCTTTAGTTGGCACTTGTCAACACCTAATTTCGTCCGGATAACAATGATAAAAATAATAATAGAAATAAGTTAATTAAAAGTTCAATTGAGAAAAATAAATAAATAAATAATTAATAAGATGAAAAGGTAAAAAATATGTTTTAGTTTGAGAAAGAATCAATATTTGTGTTATCAAAAGGAAAAAAAACAAAAGAAGAAAAGAAGAAAAGGAAAAAGGAAAAAAAAAAGAGATAGGAGGTTAACATAAGGTCTCTGTTATTACTAGACCTATGTCTTTTGTAAGACCCGTAGAATTTAATTAATTAAATAAATAGTTAATTAATAAATGTGGGTAGTGGGAGGCTTTATGGCATTAAAATTGATTTATGTGACGTTGAAAAGTACTAGCTCAAATGGTTGAGAGTACTTTATTGTGTGAAAGGACTTGGGTTCAAGTCCTATGTATGTCAATTGTATGTTATTTATTTGTTATTATTTTTAAATATGCGTTGGTCATGATTGAGGAATGAGATAATCATTGAATTATATATTGATTTGGCATTGGTATGGGTATGGACCATGTGATATGGAATAATCCTTGCACCCCATTATTTTGTAGAATTGATTGTTTTTTTTCTATCATTTACTTTGTACACCTCCATAATTGTTAGTCCCGCACCCCTGCACACACTCCACATTAGTTAGTGTTTGTTTGATTTGGCTCTGCCTTTTATTTTCTTCGTGCACCCCCTACATTTTTGGGCCTATTTTAATTTTATGATGCGATTACCCCCTGATGTTTACTAACCTTGCACCCCTACCACACTTGTTTCATGTTTTACTTCGCGCACCACCATAATTGATAACCTCGCACCCCATGTTTATGTTGGTCTTGTTTTGGGTTTGATTGTGTTTGCTGACTACACCCCAAATTTTCAAAGTTTACACCCTCCTTGTATTTTTGCTCTATTTTCAAATTTTTTTTTTTTTTGTTTTTTTTTTTTTTTTTTTTTCTCCCTCCTTTTTTTTTTTTTTTTTTTGTATTTTGTTTACCTTCATTTTTTTCCATCTTTTCGTACACTTTTTTTTCCTAAAAAACCAAAAAATATTTGAAAATCATAAAAATTACAAACATAAATAATCTAAAAAATGAAAAATGTTTTCTTCCACCTTATTTTGTTTGTCTGGTCGCTTGCACCATGTGACACTCAATTTTTAAAAATATCAAAATTAGTTTCCTCTTTCAATTTTTGAGTGTCTGTCTGGTTGCTCGCGTCGTGTGACGCTATTTTTTCAAATAATTCAAAAATACCAAAAAATATAAAATTTTCAAAATATAAAAATATCAACATTTCCAAACAAACAAGCTTTTTAAGAACTACGTGATCCTTGATTCTCCCTTGTGAGATACGTAGGAGCAAGGTCAATCCTTATTAGGTTTAATTACAAAAAAATTAAATCATTTTCAAAATAGTTTTCCAAATCGTTTCTCTTAAAGAATTACGTAACCCTGATTTCTCATTTTGAATGAGAATACGTAGGACCAAGGTCAATCCTTGTCGGACCCATTTTTTTTTTGTTTCTTTATAGTATTATTTGTCTCATTATTTTGGGGAAAATTAATGTCTTGATGACCACATCAACTTTGCATGTTTAATTAAGGGTACCGCCTTTGGGCAGACGTTGTAGGGTGCTAACACATTTCCTACGTGTAACTGACTCCTGGATCCAAAAATCTGGTTTTTCGCAGACTTGCTTTCTTTTTATGGTTTTCCATAGTTTTCCAAAAATAACTATGGTGGCGACTCCAAATCTATTTTCAAACCCATTTTCTTTTTTGGTTCGTCGTCCCGTCGCGATTTCGGTTGCGACAGTACATCCAAAGAGAAATTTTTATGTAATCTTCAAGATAATCTCCATATTTTTTTGTTTCAGATTCTTTTATTTGTGAGATATCTTCTTTGAAGCTTTTTGATCGTATTGTGTCCATCTCAATATTAGAGAATACTTGATACATAAAGTATTAATACTATCTTTTTTCAAACATTAAAAAATTTACTACTTAAAGAAAAAGTTTCATATAAATTATGTGAATAAATCACTAACAAGAACTTCTGATGAATAATGTCAAAGATAGATTAACTAATGTTAGTCATATATCAGAGTAGATGGAATATTTTTATACATAGACAAAATAATCATTTGACATTTAAAGCTTTCTCAATTAAAGATATATGATTTTCTATAAAATCATGTTTATTTAGATTTGATTATCTAGAAATATTTAGGTTATTAAGGCCGAACTCATTTTATTCTAATATGAAACTAAGTAAATTATAAATATTTAGATCAGTAAAAAATAATTGACATGTTAAGCACAAAACAGGTCAAATGAGGTCTTATAGTCTTTTGATGTATTTGATTGTATTGTCTTATTAGTAGTTTACTTTGTATCGTCTTGTCAGCTTAACTTGTGCCTTCTGATAAATTAATTGTATCATTTGATTTTTGTAAATGTGTATTTGATAATGCTTTGTTCAATTGTATGTGATCACGTTAGATATTCATGGATATGTAATATGTCAAAGTATAAACAGTGTAGCACAAATGATTTCTTTCTCTGTTCAAATATTTTAAGGAAAATAATTTAACTATTTTCTTTTGATATCATAATTTGCTTAACTAGAGATAGGTATTAGACGATAGATAACATACAACATTATGTATCTGTCTGGTTCTTTGTTAATACTTTGTAAACAAAGGTTTATTAAATTTGAGAGCTTTTTGTTGCACAATTGAATATGTTGGATGAAAAACTACATATATCTTTGTTGTCGTATAATGTTTGTTATTATAAAAACTACTTAGAACTTTCGTTTAATGGGGTGTTCTGTATTGTTTGGTCTCAAGAATTATTATTGTTGTTACAAGGACAAAGATGTACTCACAAGTTCGATATGTGTTATACATGTCTCATCTATTCTATCCTAGATGATTCTCTTTGTATACGATACACCTAGTCGAGCTCTTGAGATGGGAAAGTCGATTGTTCCTACAAAATCACTCCAATACTTAAGTCAATAAGACATAAGAAGTGTAGTAAACGTGTTGGAACAAGTGAGAAACTAAATTGAATTAATTAAGGGCTAGCTTAACTAGTTGAGATCTTTAAATCTCGTTAGATATGGTTAAAATAGTATTAGATATAATTGTTAGTCATAATAATATATTTTAGTCTTAAATGTAACGTGCTTAGGTGCATCTCTTTGTATTTCCCTATTTATAAATGCATAACCCCATGTGCTCAACATACAATAGGACTTCATCCTATGCCTATTTCTCTTTTATTTTAACATGGTGTCTAAGTTAGGGTTACTCTTTGCCTCTTCAATGGACCCATTGTTAGCTGATGTTAAACTTTTTTTGTAAACTATTATTTTTGACATATCATCATCATCATCGTCACCATCATTAGTGCCATTATCACTATCACCTCCATTTAGACTAACAACACAAATCAGTAGTGCTCTTGTAGCGACCACTGCTGTCAGACTTGTCTTGATACCCTCTTTCTAGATTGGCAATATGGGTCAGGCCCGGCTAGCCGGCTAGTAGTAAAAGTTCGAGGTGGGTTGGGATACTAAACCCACTAGCTCGCAAGAGCCCGAACCGCGTAACCCGCAGCCTGCGCGGGCTAGAGGTGAGGAGGGGAAGGTAGACACGCTGACTTGCAACTTAACCTAACTTAGCCCTTACCTCACCACACTCATGTGCAACGCAGCCTGAGGAATTCTTACACTGTATTTTTCTTCTTTCATGTTACATATCCTCACTCACCATATTCACACACCCTAACATCATTTAGTTCCTTATTGGTCCATTTAATTCCTTATTTAACTCCTTATTATTCACATGGTAGATAGATAAATAGATAGAAAAGTTGTTAAATGGTGCAGTACATAGAAAAATTCTTGGGCCATTTAATTCTTTATTGGTCCATTTAATTCATAGTGCAATACATAATAAATTTGATATAATGGACCACTAAATGCATGTGCAGGTCTTGCAAAAAAAATGAAAATTTATGATGCAACACAAATACGGGCCAAGCAGCAGGCTTGGGGATCGTAATAAATGTGGGGCAGGTCATATTTTCCATCTCATTTTGCATTGCGGGGTGGGCTAGCCCAGAGCGCATTGTGGCAACCTATTGCGGGTCGGACCTAAACGGGTCGGGTCGCATTGCCACCCTTACTTTCATCGTTATTAGGTGTCGTTGGAATTTTTTCATTGTTTTAGAGTTGTTTGCCTTTTGGAATTTATCTTAACTTTCTACATGTACCTATGGCCTTTTTTACTACTTTCATGTCATTTTCATCAAAGCATGCTTCTATAATGAATTTCTCAAATGGTATGAGAATTGTCAGAACTCTGGTTCCATTGGTTCCAATGCTTTCGTTGCACACACGAGTACATCTTTTGTTGGTCTCACTCATTCCAAGTCTCTTGGCCCTTGGATTTTGGACTTAGCAGCCACAAATCACATTATTAGTAGTAAATCTTTTTTTTTTCTCGTTAATGTGTACTTCGGATTATCTGCCTTCAATTACCATGGCCAATGGGTCTTGGGTCTCCTCACACGGTGTTGGTACTGTTCGTCTTCTTCCTTCCCTATCCGTTGATCATGTTATTTAGGTTCTTAAGTTTCTATTTAACTTATTATCGTAGTCGTCTCATCTGTTCTCTTGATTGTATTATCTCTTTTACCAAAGATTCTATCTGTTTACAAGACTGAAGTTTGCGTCAAATAATTGCACTGGATATAAGTCTTATTGTCTTTATTATATATGATCATCCACACATGTTGGTTTGGTAATGGATTCTCCCTCTCTTGTTCATGTTTAGCGGGGTCATCCTAGCCTTACTAAGATGCAACAACTTGGTCCAAGTTTGTCTTTGTTATCCAATTTTGCTTCCTATACTCAATTATTATTAAATGTGTGTCATACTAATAAAAAATAAAATAAAATATTTCTTTTTATTGTACTATATTATTGTTATTATAATATTATTGTTATTATTGTCATTATCGATGTTGCTAAAAGAAAATAAGGATGCGGAAGAATAAAAAAAAGAATACACAATTTCTTTTGGATATACATTTTATGTGTTTAGGAAAGGAAAACTCATTCCAAAAAAAACTCATCTAAAAAACTAATTTCAAAAAACTCATTCCGAAAAATATTATATATATTTCAAAAATATTGTTCTAAAAATCTTGTTTCGAAAACAATTTTGAAAATATATTTTATATAATCGAAAAATCCTATTTTGAAAATCTTATTCTAAAATTTGAGTCCGAAAAATCATATTTTTGGAAATCTTAAAAGAATTTTAGAACAAGAAGTAACCCTGAAGTCACTCTTACTCTTATGAAGAGTAAAATAGTCATTTTAGAAAACCGTGAATATTTGGATCTTTTATTAAGCCTTCTTTTGTTATCAATTTGGGTTTATTGATGAAAAAAAGAAGAAGCATAAAGTTTAGAGAACAATGCTGTCTTGATAGAATTTTTGCTCACGATAATTCAATGATAATTTCTAATTTAGTAATTTCTATGTTTTATAAAGAGGTTATTTTAAAAGGAAAATCTTGATTTTTATGATAATTCGTAATAATTACAAAAAAAAATGCTCTCACTATGTTTTTCTTTAATTATATTTTTACTGAAAGTTGAACTCCATAGGATTTTCATATCCAACTCTCTGCCCAAGCTTAGGGTTTTTCTTCCTACACCTCCAATTTTTCTTTCTACACCCCAAGTTTAATTGTAAAGACATTATGTCCTTCAAAAGAAAATATATAAATAATAAATTAAATATATTCGTAGCTGGTATCTCAAGAATGAAATTCGGTAATATCGATGTTTAAAAGTCGGTAATACCGATTTCTGAAAGTCGATAACATTGGATTCTGAAAATAAGTAATTATAAACCAAAAGGGTAGTAGTGGAATTATAAAAAAACTTGGGAGTGTAAGAAGAAAAAATGGGGGTGTAGGAAGAAAAATTGGGCGTGTGGAAGAAAAACCCTGTTTTATGCAGTGATGGTTGAGAACATACAACAAGAAAAGAAAAGAAGTATAACATTACCTACTCTTTTTTTTTTTTTTAATTTCATGACTTTAATTAAAAATAGTAATTATGCTTTTTCTTATATTTATTTAATAACAAGACGAAATAGGGAAAAAGAAGAGAGAGGAGAAAATTAAATAAAAAATTAAGCTATGAAATTTTAAAATTTTGCATTATAAAACTCTGTTTATTTTCATTTATTATCTAGGCTTTTTGATTTCTTTTATCCATTTCTGTGTGGACTGTGTGTCACTCGATCCCAATCAAATCTCTATCTAATTTTTCTCCATTTGTTCTCAATAATCTATTTCCATTTTCTTATTTTTCATTTTGCTTACCAATTTGTCTGTTCTCTTTCTTCAACAAAGGGAAAAGAGAATTTTACAATTTCTTGTGTAAACTTTTTCTAATCTCAAACTGTTTTTCTTTTAATAAGATATTTTAGCACAAATTTTTGTTCATTTTATCACCGATGTTTTAGTTTTGAGAATATTGCCATTCACATCCTTAGTAAAACATCTCGCAAATCGGTGATAAAATATATAAAAGTTTCAACATTTAATAGGGAATAAAATAAAATAAATTAAAAGATCTTTATTCCAACACAAAACACTTATTCATCCTTATATTTTGATGGTTTCAACATTTAATAGGGAATAAAATAAATTAAAAGATCCTTATTCCAACACAAAATACTTATTCATCCTTACACATACCATTCATATCATCACGTTATTTATATTTTGATGGTTTCCACTTAGAAAAGGATGAAATATGCTAAGAAAAGATAAATAATAAAGTTAATGAAATTAAAATTCTAATAATAAAATATGCAACACACGGAATTTGTTTTTTTCAGAAAATATTTTATATAATTATTCACACGGAACATGTGTTTGTGTCAAAAATGTGATGTTTTCATGATGTGAGAGAACTTTGTAGGTTATATATGCTAGATAAAATTATTACCGAATCACTACAGTAAAATAAGTTTTTTTACCTACATGTAAAACCTCTTTTTATTTCTGCTCTAATTTAAAAAGGGCGGTCCCAAATCAGTTGGGCCTAGAGCTGGCCCATAGGGAGCAAAGACCCTAATTTGACCTAACACTCTAGTTTCACCTACTTTCAGAAAACATTCGTTCTTACGCTCTCCTTGCTTCCCAACAGAAATCTCTGTTAGGGTTTGGTTCCCCATCCTCTCCAAGCAACTTTCACTCCATGTAAGTTGCTTCTAAACTCGTAGTAGTTCCTTTCTAGCTTTATTTTCATATCTCCTTGGGGACTCACCTCAATAACCTTGTTTTGTTCTGTTCCGCTATTTTTCTAGGTCACTAAGTTGTCCTCGGAGCTGTGGTGCTCACTGTTGGGCATACGAGTCATTTGGACTAGCTCTTTCCAGGTAAGAGAAGCTAGGGTTTCACGTTTTTTTCCATTTATGCGATTAATGTTTTGTGAAATATGAGAAACGTTTGGAGAAAACGTTAGTTTTTTGTATATTTCTAAGTTGGGGTTCAAATATTCATGAAACTGTGATGTTTGACGTTATTTCTCGTATTCTGGATGCGTCGCGCAGTTGCTGGGCGAGTTGACTTGGTCGTTGGGCGATTGTGTATTTTTCTAATATACGCAGTTTTAGTAAAATTGACTTTCCCGACTCATTAACCGTTGGATTGAGCTTAAATTTGGACATTTGGTTCACAACATGCTACTGTGTGGTTTTATCGGTTGGATCGTCGATTAGATGTCTGTAGCTTGAGAAATGTGTCACGCATTACTGCAGTGATTTTGGTTTCGTGATAATAAATTTTCTTAGGAATTTTGGTGTAAGAATTATGGTTGTGTGTTGTGCTTGATTGTATGGAATATCAGGTACTTAAATGTTGGCACTCATTTATTTGGGGATGAATACTATTTTGTGATATATGTATCTCTTGGTATGCATTTATAAAGTATGAGATGAATGAATGAATTTGTATGAGTGGTGTGATTCATGGATTATGAATGATGAACTTGGATAAATCTTGGCATGCGATTTCAATGAAATGGTTGGTTATATATGTGGTCATGAATTCGGTATGAGCAATAATGTTACATTGATGGCATGGTATTGGTATGAGGTGAAGTTCTATATCCTCGAATTGGGAAGAATGGGATGGTATGAAATCAACATGGAATATGAATGAGGATGGGTTACAAAGGATGGCGTGAGGTGTTAAATGCATGATCAACATTATTTGTTTGTTTGGAATGTGATTGGTATGTTGTTAGTATGTAAATCCACGAGTCTCTAGGTAAGACTTCCTGGTGGTGCTTCAGTGGTCGGGACGTAATTCCATGGCCCTTGTTAGTGAAAGTCCATGGTGGCACCCCATCTATGGTAAGGATTCAAGGTAAGGTTGCATCCTGACACTCTAAGGAGTTAGTTAGTCTCACTTAGAGCAGACTGACTCTTGTGGTAAGAGTAGTAGGAGGCCTGAAACTCATTAAGGGCTAACCTTGTGTGTGGGGGATTGAAACATTGTAACACTTGTAACACTTAGCTCGGGGGTGAGCAGCTCGGGGGTGAGCAGCTCGGGGGTGAGCAGGGTAATCGACCACAAGTGCAAGCATCCGCTGAATCTGACCTGATTATATGTAATCCGGATGAGTCGAGTCTGAGTCTAGTGTATTGCTTGAGAAGTCATAACATGATTGGTTGATGAATACTGTTTTAGATTGCGTAATAGCATGTGACTACTTGATAAACTATTTCTACTCTAGCTTACCCTGTTTGCTTGTTTGGTTGTCTTGTATGTGGTTCTTCTCCTTTTGCGATGATCATCAATTTATTGATGTGAACAGATGCGAGAAACACCCGTGCTCAACAGGTAGGTGACGGTTCCGCTGCTTAGCCATCTAGGCTGGATTCTACTACTTTGGACTTTCTTTTTGGGGCTATGGCCCATGTACTAGTCTGTCTTTTAATTTCCTATTTTGATTACTGATGAACATTGTATCTGGTTTAGTTGTGGCATAGTCGTGTGCCTTGGTTGTTGTGTGGAGTAATGTTTAAACTTCAAGACTGTGTTTCTGTATTATCCTGTGTGACACTTCCTTTAATCATGATTATAAATTAAATGGGGTGTTACAGTTCAAATTCACTAGCTATAAAACAAGAGACGATATCAATTTTGTAAATAAATGTGAGATCTTCTATAACGATTCTAGTTTTAACCGGTATAGAAATGAATGCAGTGTCATTTTTGTAATATTGAAAAAGACTTTTTATACCGGTTATAGCTATAATTGGTATAAATTTTGTGTGTGTATAGAAGGATTATCTCATGGTTAGTTTTTAGTTGTCGTTATTCCTATTATAAGTTGCTCAATTGTTCAACTTCTCCTAAAATTTGTTGCGAAATTTCACAATGTCCACAATGTGGGGTATCACAATACAAACAGAAACATAATGAGTTTGAATCTGATAGTAAGGGTCCTTTGGAGAAAATTTTGTGGTTCTTGTAGTTCCATGATTGAAACGCTTATTTAGTAATGCAAATGATGCAAAACTCATGAGATGACATGCAGATGAACATACAACAAATGGCCATTTGAGACATCCGGCAAATGGTTTGTAGTGGAGCAAAATTGATTCCATGTTCCCAAATTTCTCCAATGACTCAAGGAACATTATGTTTGGACTTCTACAAATGGAATGAATCCATATGGTAACTTGAGCAGTAAACATAGTTCATGGTCTATTCTATTAGTGATTTACAATTTACCTCCTTGGTTGTGCAACCATGGGGTCAACCATATGCTTGCAATTCATTGGGCCAACTATAAGTAGTTAATCTTCAGATTATTGAAATATAATTATCGAAATTATGATATTATATGAATTTAACTTGTAATACTCACGTCAACCAAGGAGCTATTAGTGTAGATATTATATCATGAGGCATATGCATAGAATCATATCCGCAAACATTGCTGACTCATGGGATATGGTAATATGTACAATTTATAAATCACATATTAAGTATTTATCACTAAAAGATTGTTGACTCAAACTGTTCATAGTGTAAATTTTTAATGACACATCTTCAATGGATTAAGGAGTCTTAAAGGAAGTTCGTGAGTAGTGGGCTTTGTTTCTTTTAACTGTTTATAAAAGATGATGTTAGGTATTCTACAAGTTTTCATGTGAATCTTAGATGTTTAGTTATTCGGTTTTGAGTTACATTATATTTCATATAAACATTAGATTGTATTTCATGTAAATATTTGATTGAATGAAATTTGTTGTCTGGATGTTCTGGGTGATTTTATATACATGTTTTGTATGTGGTAGGAAGAATAAATGAATTGTTCATAAAAAAATATATCACTTTTTTATGCCGATTATGGTCACAATAGATATAAAAGACGAATTTTTTTATAAACCGATATAGTAAGTCATTTTTTCTTACACAACTCTCCCTTCCCAAGTGGATCTTCTATACCAATTTTAAAAACGATATAGAAACATACTTTTTTATACCTGTCATGGAACTAACATAAAAAGTTAAAACTTCGTGTACTACGTGTATCTATATCATGTATAAAAACCTATTTTTCACCGGTGAATTACCAAGAACTTTTTATTTTTTATTAGATTTAATTCAATTCATGAATTTAATCTATTTTTAGTTGGATTAAAATGAATTAGATAAAAATTTAAAATTTTTCATTGAATTATAATTTAAAGTATTTTTGTTTACATTTTTAAAATAAAATATGTTATTGACTATTTGAAGAATAAAATAGTTTAATATTTAATTATTAGAATAGTATTTAAATTAAATAATATTTGTACTACTATTATTATTAATATTAAGATCATTTGATAATTTCAATTTGATATGGGTCTCAAATTCATTTTCATCTAATCCATTAGAAATTTCATTAAGGTTGCATTTGATTTAATAAAAAATAAAAAATAATTGTTTAGATGGAATTCAATTCAGAATAATAAAAATTTAATGGTACTGTCATAGCATAACTGTCACTACTACCTCCATTTTGGAGGCTATAATTGTCAATGTAATGATTGATTCTGTTTCTGAAAATGTAATTATTGTTTCTGACTGTAAAAAAACAACAAATACAAAACACAATCATTAATTTAAATTTGTTTTTAATGCGCCAATATAAAAAAATATATAGTTAGTTAGTCAGAAATGATTATAAATATAAATTTTGAATTATTCATCTTAAAATAGATAACCCAACATATTTGTAGCTTTTTAATTTCAAAATTTACTATTTATGGAATTCATTTTGTTTGAATGAAATAAGACTATTAAGGTACTTAGCAGAATACATAGTTATGTATTCAAGATATGATTTAGTAACAAGGGATAATGAATGCTTCCTAAGGACGAAGGGAAATAAAAAAGAAATATAAATTTATTAGAAAATAAAAATAATAATCATGTAATATTTATCAAAATTTATTAGCATATTTTTTTAACTATATTTAAGTTTTATTTTTCTTATTATTTACTTTTTCTTATATTTTATTTTTATCTAAATTATTTATTTCATATCTACTTGAGTAAAACAAAAACAATTCACTACACGAAAATATCTTATTAGTAACCAATTTTAGTGACTAAAAGTTGTTAGTCACTATAGTGACCAGTTTAGATACCAATTTACAAAATTAAAATTTATTGGTTATTAAAATAATCACTAATATAAATAAAAAATATAATTAGTCACTAAATTTGTCACTAATTAATTAGAAAGCAATTTAGTAACTAAATTATTTTAGTAGCCGAAACTTAGGTAGTTAATTTTTAGTGACCAATTTTTTTTGGTAGCTAAAATTACGGTAGCAAATTTTAATAACCAATTTAGTGACCAATTATAATTTTTTATTCATAATAATAACTATTTTAGTAACCAATGATTTTTTTACTTTGTAAACTTCTATCTAAATTAATAATTATAGTAATTAATAATTTCTTATCACTAAAATTGATTACTAATGAAATTTTTTTTTATAGTGATTCCATATTAACAACTGCTCTTTATATTTAGTAGTAGCCAATTATATAATTTAATAAATTCTGAAAGTATAATTTTAAGTATTATTTGATTGAATTTTTAAAAAATATTAAATTGCGCCATATTAATATTGTGAATGATTTATTGTTATACCAATGAGTTTTGTTGAAATGACGAGTAAAAGTAAATAAAAATAAAATTAATAAAAGTGTTCGGTGGGAGAGGAAGAAAAAAGTGATAACTTTGAGACATTTTGTTATTTTTTTTCTTCTAAAACATCTTTTCCAATTAATTAAACTAGAGTAATAACTTTTTAAAATATTCATGCATATTTTTGAAAGTTTGACTTGGTTAAACAAGATGTACCACTCATTTGGTGAGTGATTTGACTGCTATCACAACAATTTAGTACTACTCTGAATGTAACAACGTAACATGAATCATTACTCTCTGCAAATTTATGGGTAGCCGTAAATAATAACTTTTGACCTTGTTGTTCGGTGCTCAACTTTTAGATATTTAATTCATTAATTTATCATAAAATATATTCAGAATTTAATGATATAATATTTGTTTTGATATATTATTTGTTTAAGATGTTTAATTTTAAATAATCAATTATTATATTTTTTGACGAATTTTTGTTTTAAAGATTTTAATTCTGTCATCATTTTATTATTATAAAATATTTTGGAGGATTAAGAAATGTTAATGTGTTTAAATATTTTTGTCTTTACTTTTATTTAACCTAAGACTGGTGAGAATTTAAATTAGTTAAGTAACTATTTAAAAGAAACAAAGATTTATATTTAAAATTACTTTTTCATCCCAGTTAAAGATTAAGAAAACGAAATTTGTTTTTGACTTTTTTTTTCAAACGGTATCAATGTTTCAATGTTAATTATTAAAATAATATTGTTAAGTTCATCACTGCATTCAATTAAATTAATGCAATGTTCGGTTTTTGTTAAAATCTGAACAAGTTTAACGATACTTAAACCGCAATGAAGGAATTATTTTGAAGGATTTTTATAGAATTGATTTAATCTTTTAAAAATATTTTGCAGAATCTATATTTTATTTTATTTTATTTTACAATGAAATTTAAAATATGACGGTGAAACAAATAGAGTCCATATGGCATTTAAACAGTATAAGAGAGTTTGTGATAAAAGAAAGAGAAAGGCAAAGCAACTGTTATAACTATGAGTGTGATATTTCAAAATGTGAGTTAAGATTACAAATCAAATATAAATTTTCAAACTCTCCCTATAACTAACTTTATCTGGTAATTTTTAACAGAGAAAAAACAAATAGAAAAATAAAGTAAAAAGGGAGAAAAAAAAGAAAAAAAAAGAAGAATAAAAAAATTTATTTAGTTAATGAAAAAATTAGAAGAAAAATATTAATAATTATTATCAGAAGATTATCACTTTTAGAACATAATCGATTTTGTTCACAGCAATGCATTACTTATTTGCCATTTTTTCCTTCAAAATGAGGAAAATAATAATATTATTAAAATATTTCTTCACATTTTCAATTTTATAAACAATCCTTCCTTTTTTTTTTCACACTGCACTGCACCAATCATTCTCAACCTCCACTTTTAGTACTCCATTAACATTTATTATTTTTTAATAATCTTTCTTTCTTTACATAATATCTTTTATCATTTATCGTATTTATGTTTTTCTTTTCCTCTTTATATATGGACATAGGTAAGTGTCCATAATAATCAATTTCTCAACGAAAAAAAAACTACCATTTTTTTTTTCTCAAAAATAATTCCATATAAACTCTATAATTGATTTTCAAAATATGAGAAAAGTTGGCAAACACTTTATTTGAATGTTGAAATCCAACTCTTGTAGAGGAAACTATGGTATCTTCAAGGGCAAACCAAAGAGGAACTCTCACTTAGATTGATATTGACTCTCCAAATCATTTAGCACAGTTACTCTTTACTTACACACAAAAGTGATAAACAAACACAGTGAATGAAAGGAAAAAATGTTGTGCATTCCAATTTTGTAACAAAATAACAAAACACAATTACTACATTTACTATTATGGTCATTTCCTTCTCAAATTTTCCTTGTCTTGATTACCCAAATTAAGATTTTATGAAGTGAAAGTTGGAAACAAAAAATAAACAAATGTTTATTATTGGAAAATCAGGAAAAGAGACAAAAGAGAAGTAAAGGGAAAATATAAGGGGTAAGATACGGATATATACTCGTTACAAACTAAAACTTCACTTCTTCCTTGAGTCCGTGGAAGTGTATATATATCTCAGTGAATATATATATATATATATATATATATATATATATATATATATATATATATATATATATATATATATATATATCCAAATTTGATAATACTATTGTAAAACGATCAAATTATTACTATTTAATTATAACAACTTTAATATTGTCAATATCTGATTAAATTAATTCTGAGTCCTCTCCTAATGAATATGGAATTTATTTCAAATATTTGATTCTTATAAAAATCTATCCTAATGCAATTAAAATTAGTAACTATGAAGAGATGGTGTTTTGATATGCAAAGAATAAATAACACGTAAATAAAAGATTGTACACACAGTAATAGTAAACATGTCAATTCCACTGCTTTTTCAAAATAGGATTCATAGTTGGTTTCCTATAGATTATTAATGTAACTTTTCAATTAATTTGTTGACGTCCTCTCTCTCTCTCTCTCTCTCTCTCTATATATATATATATATATATATATATATATATATATATATATATATATATATATATATATATATATATAAAATAAGATTTTTTTTTGGGTTACATATATGTTGGTTAAAAGTGTTAGGGTCATTATTTGGTTAATTAAAATAATAAAGTGATATGTTAATATTGAGTTTATGATTAAGAGTATAATTTGTTGTAAAATAAACGTTATAACATTTCAAAAGTTTTTCTTTTACATTATCGCAGTCATAAAATCTTTGCATTTTTAGTTTGGATATGACCATCATTTCACAAACCATTTTGATTTGGTTTTTAAGATTGTTACCGTTGCTTTCTTAGCTGGCCATGGGTTTTGTACCATTAGTATGGTCATTCTCCATATATAAATAGATGTCATTTTCCTCCTCCAAAACACACCACTTGAACTTTCATTCTTCTCTTCTATATCTTTTGTTCTCTTAGTTCTTCTATCCTCTCTTTATTATGGGTCTAATTTATTCACTCCTTAAAGAGTACCTTGCTATTTCTGAGTTCCTTGGAAAATTCGGGAAGTTCTTGTTGTATCTTAGGGGCTTGCACAATACATTACAGATATGTCCTTAAGGGCAATGAATATACACGCCTCAAGAAGTGCTTTGTTGTTCATGATTTGTCAGCTTTTACAACAATCTTAAGGACTTATGACTCACAACAACAACAACTCTACTATGGAGAATCAAAACATTTCTGAAACTCAGACTATCTTTGCGAAACCATTTCTGGATGTATCAAAATCGAGCTATTCTTTGGATAGAACTTCTAACGCTGGAATGAACGTGTGTCTACCCTTTAGACATGTATGAAGTAGCTACGACTCTCTCAACTTCAAAACCTAACGAATCTAGTACTCCAGCAAAACAAATTGAAGATTTGACTCATGCAAACAATGTTGACAAAAGAAGAAGATTGATTAAAAGATTTTGATGATGATAAAGATGCTGAAGAAAACACTTGAAGATATTGAAGACAATATAGTTTATGTTTAAAGATTCTTATTCTAATAGACTTAAACTTTTTCTACTTACGTGCAAAATTGTTAGAACAACAACCAGCTCGCAACTCCTCTAAGAGAAAATCATTTTTCGCAAAAATCAGTATGGTAATCGATTACCAACTTATAATAATCTATTACCAACTCAAAAAATTCTATTTTTCAAAACCCACTTAAGATAATCGATTACCACGAATGGTAATCGATTATCACTGACAGTTATAACTTGGCTCTTGAAAAATGACTCGAAATAATCGATTACCATTTCTGGTAATCGATTACCACTAGCAGTTATAAAAATATTTGTTCAAATTTGTACATGAGATAATCGATTACCATTTTAGGTAATCGATTAACACTACAAAACTTTGTTTTCGAAAATCATTGGAATAATCGATTATCTTAAGTGGTAATCCATTATCCTGGGCAGTTTTAGTTAAACTCTTCATTTCTAACTCAGTCTGTGAAAATCTCTTTAAATAAAACTCAGTTTCCAAACTTCAAACAACCTTTTTAAGATTCAGAGTTCTTGTGCTGTGACTACGAAGTGTTGCTTTGTGAGATTCTTAAAAATTGCTTTGAAAAGCCTAGTGTGAGTGAGTGATAACTTTTTCTAAGTAAAGTTCTTAGAAGATTGAGTGTTGTGTTGTTGCTAGGTAAGC
>Ga0214543_1007019_pt1 | contig 19624 bp, 19 predicted proteins | sample CNSS2metaG_FD_160094 | JGI IMG/M metagenome (GOLD analysis project Ga0214543, IMG submission 160094) | Root nodule microbial communities from cowpea collected in UCLA plant growth center, Los Angeles, California, USA - CNSS2 | ecosystem: Host-associated > Plants > Roots > Nodule | place: USA...
TTTACAGTTTTGAGGTCATGTCGAGTCTCATGTCAATTTTTTATTGGAAAACAAGTATGGTGTTATTAAATAATAAAATATTCGAAAAAAAAACCAGTATCAAAACTCTAATTTTATATAAATTTTAGAAATAGTTTCACTAATAATATAACACTTTTTATATAAAATAATAGACATAAAACAAATACACTACTGCACATGTGCACGCCAAATACCCAAATCTTAAGTGATACGATTACTACCAGGCCAATAAAATTAAATGAATTACAAATAATTAAAAATTTATAAAAATTATGTAAAATATTAAGCAACCAAAACTATAATTAATTAAGATTAAAGAAATAAAGTGTACAAAAAATATTGTGAAAACACTATATTTTTTTTTCATGTTTTAAGATTATATTGCGATATTCACGTGTTAGGATGCTACTTTTTTTCATGTTTTAAGATTTCCTAAAGACTACTGATTTAGAATATTAGTACAATCCAATGAAACATTGACATTCTCCTAAATTTGAGTTTTTAGATTCAACTGGCTAACTAATTCTCACCCCTTTAATAGCTAAACCAATATAAAGATTTATATTTTTGAATATACTTCAATTTATAATTACTCCTCTCTTTAAAAGAGAAAATTAATTTCTATATTAATATTCCAAAAATGATTGTAATAAAATTAAAAATGGTTGTTTGTTTGTTAGATTTAATATAAAAGAGGGAAGGGTAATAGAGTAATTAAGAGGGAAAGAGAGGAGGGTTTTAGAGAGGTAGAGGAAAAGACGAGAGTATCCCTGAATCGATGCGCCTAAACCATCCATTAAGTGGTTGTGCTCCCTTCTTCCTTTCACTCGCAACTTTCCTCCTTTACTGCCTCACATCACTCTTCTCTTCTTTCATTGTTTCTTCTCACACAATTTCTCTCATTCGTTATTGAAAATCCCTTTCGCTCTCGTCATCTTTCAACCAGTTAACCTAAGAATCAAGAATGGCTCTCAGACTCAATCCTCTCCCAACCCAAACCTTCGCCCTTCCTCAGATGGCGAGTCTCAGATCTCCCAAGTTCCGCATGGCTTCTACCCTCCGTTCCGGTGCCAAGTCAGTTCTCCCACTCTCAGATCTTCTTCTCTTCACTCAAATCATGCATTTCCCCTTCTTTTCACTTCCTTCATTTTTCACTCTTTTGTTTTTCTTCTCTGCTTTTTCCATCACTGTAATGCCTCAAACCAAACCTAACTACTTTGAAAATCACGCCCTATGCTACCTCTCTGTGCTAATGCTCTGTTTGTTATTTTCTTTTTTTCAGTTTGTTTTCAAATTCACTTTTTTTTTTCTCCATCAATTATTCTCCGCTGAAGATGCTATTCCACATGTTTCGTTTCCCAATCTGATGGGTGGGGTGGTTCGATTTTATGTTTTCATATAATACACACTGTTGATTTTTTTTTATTTTTCTTTTTCTTTTTCGTGTTCGGTGTGCGCGCTTCTTTTCTCCGGGTTGGTGGGGATTGGAAATGGATTGTTATTTCGATGAGAATTTTGATTCGGCTGCCTACAACAGTAATGAAGACTTTTAATGGATTTGTGTTTTAGTGATATTCCGGCTGCTTTTTTTTTTATAAAAATTGTGTGGTTTGGAACTTGCTGCATCATTGTTATTTTCTGCTTGATTTCATATGTGGTCTCTGTTTTTCTGCCTATACTTTATGAGTATGTTATGGGAATGTTAGTTTGATGATTGTTGCCAACTTTTCACTGATTATGGTTCTCTTGTCCGGAGTGAATTGAAAAGTGTGGTAACAGTTCCAACCTGTTAGTGGCTTCTCCAAAACTGCTTTTGCTGGTTGTTTGGGGTTTTTGGATTTTTGGATGGAAATTTGAATAGCATAGGAATGTAGGCACTTTCGGTGCAACCGTCCATTTGGGACCTTGTTAGGTGTTTGTGTTGATAGTAATGCATGTGCGATACATTGTGAGCCATGCACATGCTAGTTATGAGTGTCCAATGCTGCTACTGCAGCGATGTGATCGTATGACTAGATTTATCTCGGGTATCAACTGGTCCTACTTTATTTGTCAAAAATGGCACCATTTTCCCTAATTGAAGTTACAATTTACCCACCATTCATCCTTACTCCAGACCTGTTAGTTGTGAGTGTAGTGTCTCCAGTTTGTTGCATAGACATGGGCATCTATCTTGCAGCATCAAAACTGATTTACTGTTTGTTGGAGACTTTGCAAACTGCCCATTCTGTAAAATAGTCATTTTTATGCTTTTGGACATTGGTGTTCATGAAATGGTATAGGTCTGTATATGTGGGGGTTTTACGATTGTTGTTGCTATTAACAGTACTGTTCACTTTGTAGATTAATTTACCAGCATGATCATCATTTGAGAATTTGCTGTATTATTTCTTTAAAAGTCATTTGAATTTTTGTAGAGAGGTTGAAAATATTAAGAAGCCTTTCACGCCGCCGAGAGAAGTGCATGTTCAAGTGACCCATTCTATGCCTCCCCAGAAGATTGAGATTTTCAAATCGTTGGAGGATTGGGCTGAGCAGAACATCTTGACTCTCCTTAAACCTGTGGAAAAATGTTGGCAACCACAGGATTTTTTACCAGATCCTTCTGCAGATGGATTTGACGAGCAGGTGAGGGAACTGAGACAGAGAGCGAAGGAGCTTCCTGATGATTACTTTGTTGTTCTGGTTGGAGACATGATCACAGAGGAAGCCCTTCCTACTTATCAAACAATGTTAAATACATTGGATGGAGTTCGTGATGAAACAGGCGCTAGCCTTACTTCCTGGGCAGTTTGGACTAGGGCATGGACTGCTGAAGAAAATAGACACGGTGATCTTCTTAATAAGTATCTTTACTTATGTGGACGAGTTGACATGAGACAAATTGAGAAGACAATTCAGTACCTGATTGGATCTGGAATGGTAAGATCTTGTACATCGTCTATCTTGGTCTTCAGCGATTGTGGTTTTCATTATGAAACATACTCATACTTGCCGTTTAACGCATACTATATTTGGGCCGGGGGTGCTGGCTGAACAAGTGCCTGAAATATAAATTTTATTACCTAATGCATCCAGATGTATTAATGTGTTTCTGTCAGCAAAATCATACACATAATGCCATTGAACTATAGTAAGATCTACCTTCTAAAATTCAATGTCTAGATTAATAGAGTAGGTTTCAATTTTGTTGAAATTCCTTATAAATTTTTCTACTAGTACTTTTAGGAGTAGAAAAAATGATTAAGGTTCTCTATAAACCAAAATTAGCTTATGCATAAGTTAAAAAAGAAAAAATATTTTAGAGAAGCCAATAGGAGAGAGCTTCTACAAAATAGCTAATGCATAAGCTAATTATTAGCTATGATGAAACTCATTTTATTTCATTTTTCTTATGGAGATGTTTGTGGATACAGCTTTATGTTGCATTTCTCACTTTTCTAGTATTGTCCTTGACTGATTGATATTGATGGATAGGATCCTCGGACTGAGAACAGTCCCTACCTTGGTTTCATTTACACTTCATTTCAAGAGAGGGCAACCTTCATATCCCACGGAAACACAGCCAGGCTTGCTAAAGAGCATGGTGATATAAAGTTGGCCCAGATCTGCGGCATGATTGCCTCGGATGAGAAACGCCACGAGACTGCATACACCAAGATAGTGGAAAAGCTGTTTGAGGTTGACCCTGATGGTACTGTTATGGCGTTTGCAGACATGATGAGGAAGAAAATTGCCATGCCAGCACATCTTATGTATGATGGCCTTGACGACAACCTGTTTGATAACTACTCTGCTGTAGCCCAACGCATTGGGGTCTATACTGCCAAAGACTATGCTGATATACTTGAATTTCTGGTGGGGAGGTGGAAGGTGGAGGATCTAACAGGACTATCAAGCGAGGGAAGGAAGGCTCAGGATTACGTTTGTGGGCTGCCTCCAAGAATCAGAAGGTTGGAGGAGAGAGCTCAAGCAAGAGTCAAGGAGTCATCAAAAATTCGGTTCAGTTGGATTCATGACAGGGAAGTACTACTCTAAATGCGCCAAGGAAGCATCATGAATGTTCCTGCAAAACCATTCTGAGAAATGTTGAATAGTTGAAGATTCAGTTTGTCATTTTTTTTTTCTCTTTTTTTCCTTTTTTTTGGTCTGTTATATGTCACTGTAAGGTGAAACAGTTGTTCTTGCATGGTTCGCAAGTCACGCAATTAGGGGCAACTGTAGTATTAGAAATGCTATTTTTTTTGTTTCCCTTTTCTTTGTGGTAGTGATGTCTGTTGAAGCATAAGCAAAAACGTTTTTCTATGGCAATTTTGATGATAAAGAATATTTAGTTCTTCCGTGGTTGGATATTTTTCCACATAGTAGAAGTTAGTTTGATGATGGTGTAGCGACCGAGTGTTGCTTATTTGCCATTTTGCAATAGGATACATGAGATATGCTCCCTTTATTATTGTTGGCCAACTGAAGTATGCTTCACTAACCACATTAATTGTCACTACGGCTACCAGGCAATCTTCTAGCGTGCGATTTTGTCAAATGACTACACGTGATTTTGGTGGGATATATGGTTTCTTAATATATTCATGTTTACATACGCTACGTTAATGTGAGAATCACGCAAACCAAAGTTTCTGTTTTTTTTGTACTTTAACTTTTGGTCTTTAGGTTAATATTTTTTAAATGATTAAAAATATTCGAAAGATGTTTTTCTTAACGATTTAATTTTTCCATTACAAGTTCTTTAAAGTATATTTTTAACTTTATCACTCCCAAACGTCTTTCTCCATCAATTAATTAACCCCTTTCCTTTTCCACTTGAGGATCTTGGAAAGTGAAGCAGTTCAGAGTTTGCTGGTTATGGGGAAACACTTTTACCATTTTCAAACTATTTGGGTTTGTGAGGACAACTCGTCCATGTGATCCTTGCCTACCCTCTTCTACTCGAATTGAGATCTCTTTATATCTCAACTTCTATGTTGTTGGTTTACACCAGCTCGTGTTCTGTTTTCCTTTTCCCTATTTTTTTTTTCTTCGTTATGTGGTCTTTTTCTTCGTTATAACCATTAAATAGATTTCATATGACTTGTTGCTCTTGAGATCAACTTTCTTCATAAGCACCATATAAATCCACGTCAACAATCCATTACCGTGATGTATTTATTGTATTTGTTGACTAGCTACGAATTCAATGTATGTTATTTTGAGTGTTTTAAAAAAAAATAATTTAAGGGCGATTATTATTATCTACCAAATTATTATTGTAAATACTTAACGTTTGAACTTAATAATATATTCCTTTATTTTTAAAAATGAAATATAGAAAAAAATAGTTTTGTTTTTAATTTAAACTTTTATAAATTGGTTTTTCAAAGCTAATGGTTTAGAAGAATCTTGCATTTTTAAGCATTTTTCTTCAAGTCTAGTCCTATTTATCGTAGTATTTTTATTAAAATTTAATTTTATTTGGGTCAAGTTCTTTATGAGGTTAATATCTTTGATTTTTTGGTGTGCAATTCTAGATTGTAATAAGTGAGTATAACACTGAACATCTACTTAAGAATGATGTTTTTATGTTTAAGTTACTAATCCAACAAAAGAATAATTAACTGACAATAAATATGAATATTGATAAAGGAAGTTGAAATCAGTATTCTCGTTATAAGTAAACTATTAAATATACTAGGTTAAAATATTTTTAATTCTTAAACTTGAATGTAAAATTGAAAATTTTCTTTATTTCAAACTTTGATATAATTTGGTTTTGAAACTTTAAAAATGAATAGATATAAACTTTCTAACCTAACTCCATGAAATGTTTTTAACGTGTTAAATGATGTTTGAGGTTGACGTTTGAGTTGTTTACATCATTTGTCACGTTCTAGCTCAAATGTCATATTGGAAAACTTGTTTAACACGTAAAAAAAGGTTAATGTCATTCATTAAAAGGATTATATCCATTTGTTTTTTAAGTTTGGAGACCAAAATATATTGATGCTTAACACATGAAAAATTCCAATTTCACGTATAAGTTTAAGGACTAAAAACATATTTAACCTAAATAAACTTAGGTGGAATTATCTTTTAGTTAGTTACCTTATTATGTGTTGTGGTTAGAGTTTTCAATTTAGCTCAACCCACAAGGCTTGGCCTTGGCCCACGTGGGTTGGGGCCAAAAAAGCCCACAGAACCAAAAAAGCCCCCCACTAAAAAGCCCAAAGGCTAAAAAGCCCACAAAAGTCTTGTGGGTCAGGGCCAGCCCTTGAGCTTTTCTCTAAACATGAAAAAATTATTTATATGACAAAAATTCACAGCTTCCAGACCCCAATTAATTGTACCAGCCATTGTAAGAGAAATGAAAACATCACTCACTGAAAATTGTACATAAATCAAATAAAACTCATTCCAAAAAGAGATGTGACTTCATACAGCACATTCACAACCTTATCATTCATTCATTCCTAATCAAGAATCACCTTATATCAATAAATGAAGGCACCACTGCCAGAAAATAAAATAAAATACACTTACTCACCCTTCACCCAAAGTCCAACAAGAGCAATACCACATTTCATAAATTAAGTATTGAATTAACTTCTTTGATGTACACAAGTTCTTGAGAAGTAATCAAGTCCCAAAATGCATTCCAACTATGACTAACCTAAAATTGCATTAAAAGTTTAAAGTTTAAACCTATAACATCAGGTACTGGAACACATGTTTCCCATTCTAAATTTTGATTTTTCCTGGAACAACAAAAGAAGATAAACTTTAGTTTGAGTATATAAGCAAGCTCGACCAAAGCAAATTATTTGAAAGGATCCAGCAAAATTTCATTGTTTGACAACACATGGCTCAAAAACTTTACTTTTTTCATCCAAAACTTTCATTTTTTTAAGATTTTACGTACAACTTTTTAGTGATTCCCTCGTGGCTCAAATAGAAGCTAAAAGCATGTTCATGTGAAGTAATAATTGAACCTGTCAATCTTCAACATCTTCAAGAACTTTAGACTCATCAGCGATTCCCCCATGTCCAAAAATATCATGCATAACTTCATCTATCTCAGAAACAATTGACAAACAATTAAACTATTAGTCTAGATTTAGTTATTTAATGTAAAGTAATTTTAAAAACAATAATATATAAACTTACCACTAGGATTTTCAGAAAATCCGTATAACCAACTTTGAGTACAAATCAACATTTGCACATGATCAAGAACAATAGAGCTTCTATATTTGGAAAGTACACGCCCACCTTTGCTAAAAGCTGACTCTGAAGCAACATTAGTAATGGGAATACTAAGCACATATCAAGCCATTATAGACAACATAGGGAATTTTTTCTCATTACTCTTCCAATATTGGAGCACATCAAAATCTTCACTTTCTTCGTCATCTATTTTTGGTTCATCTAGGTAAACATCTACCTCACTCTTGCCAATTATAAATTTTGATTCATTTTGATACATTTAAAAATCCTACAATTAATGTGTGACATATTAATTATCAAAACAAAACAAGAACAAATGAAAACAATGAACACTAAGTATAAAACACTTACTCAAATAATCCTTGATATTTTGGCCTTACTCTCTTCGATATTAGATTGAGACATGATGATGAATTCCTTAGGAGATTGGGAAAGAGAACCACAAGAGATAGACAAATTCTTTGCATATTCTCCAAATAACATCTTGAACTTTTCTAACACTTTCTTAGTTTTCTCTTCATAAGTTAGAAGATCCAATTTTTTATAACAATACATTATAAAATCAACCTTTAGTCGTGGGTCAAGAATAGCTCCAAAAGCTAACACAATACTATACTCCTTCCAATACTTTTGAAATTTCTCCTTCATATTCAAAGCCATTGTCTTTAAAATGACATCTTCATTCAACAAATTCTCTTCAATGATTAATTGAATCTTCCAAATTTCCATAAAATATAAATTTGAAGTGGGATAGGATGAACCAGACATCATGTTTGTGATGTCATAAAATGGTTCTAAGAATTGACAAATTTTCTCTCCCCTACTCCATTCCTCAGAAGATGGACAATTTTTATAACTTCTATCCACCACTTTGAGAATTTCAAAAGCTTTTTTGTATCTTATTGCACTTTCAAGCATCAAATAAGTCGAATTCCATCTTGTAGTCACATCTAATCTCAACCCAATGCTCATATTTATGCCAACATCACTAACACATTCTTTGAATTTGAGAGTTCTTTCATCCGATGATTTAACATACTTAACACTCTCTCTAATGTTATGAAGTGCTTTGTCAACCACCTTTAAACCATCTTGAACTATCAAATTAAGAGTATGAGCACAACATCGAACGTGAAAAACTAACCCTCACACAATAAATTTCTCTAAACACAAAGATGGCTTTTTAAAATATCTTGTAAGGTATTATTTGCAGAAGCATTGTCCAAGGTAATGGAGAAAATTTTCTTGTCAATACCCCATTGCTTTAGGTAGTCAAATACAACACTTTCTAGTTCAGCACCCGTGTGTGGTGGTTTCATTTGACAAAAGTTAAGAATCTTACTTGTCAATTTCCAATTTTCATCGACAAAATATGTAGTTAGGCAAATATAACCCTCAGAAGTAATTGCAGTCCAAACATCATAAGTTAAACAAATTCTATTAGGAATCCTAGACATGATCTGCTTAACTTTATCCCTCTCTTCAATGTATTCCTTCTCCACATCTAAAATAGTGGTGTTCCTACATTTCATGTCAACCTCAAGATTAATGTATTTTATCCACTCCCTAATTCCTTCATACTCAACAAAATTATAAGGAAGACCATGTTTAATTATGGCTCTCGCAAGTAACTTACGATGAACCTTTTGATTGATTTTGTGTGTCCCAAACTTTCCTTCTTGATCAAGACTGAGATCCAAATATAAGTTTGCAATACTTTTACATGAATAGATATGTCAACTTAAATGTGAAGTCCCATAATTATTTTTGGTTTTACGATTTTTGCCAACTTTGTAGTGATGGCCACAATACTTACACAAAGCGTATTCAATTCCATCCTTGTCTTTACCTATTCTTGTGAAAAAATTCCAAACATTTAATACTTCTTTTTTATTTGTGGCAACACTTTCAGATGAACCAGGAGTTTTAGATACAAGATCATCATCCAAATTCAAAGGGTTACTCTTAGAGGGATCCATATCTTAAAGTTATTCCACACAACTGCATAGAATATTTTAGCACAAATGATTCAATCTTTATTATAATGATTAAAATTGCTAAAGAATATAGATGCGACAACTTTACACAAAATATCCTAGTTAATAGCACATTTATACACAAAGAATATGAAAGAGGAGGAGGTTGATGATTGTGGATCGGTGGGGAGTACTCACTATGTTTTGTTGGAAGAAGAATAAGGTTAATTTTTTTTTCTATAGCATCTAAGCGTATATAATTAAATAACCAAAGAATATAATAATCTATTTAATAGAAATCGATTTCAATTAATATTCTTTAATGATAGTGAAAAAAAAAGTATTTACATTACTAATTTAACATTTATACACCATATATCTAATATATCTAACATAAAAAAGCTTACTGACAATTTTATAATTAAAAGCCATATATATGCATCAAATGTACTAAAATCTAAAATCTGATGTAAAGGTCATTATTTTATTATTAATAGAATATAATATAACTATAATACAAACATTACCAATCTAATATATTTTGTAAAGTCTTTTTCATAACTCATGATATATGTATCAGTACCAACGTAAAAGCCATCATATCTAGATAAGAAAAAGGTAAAGAAATTGATTCTAAGCATCCTCACATCATTTAAGTTCTCTCACTATTATATTAAAGTAAATGATTTTTTATACACAAATGGGTAAAATAAAGTTCTAAAGAAAGATAATGGACATAAGGAATTATTAAAACTGTGAATAAATATTAGGTTGCTAGCGACATGGCTTTTTAGTGTTGTTAAGCTTTGTCTTTTAAAAAACAAAAACAAAGGCATTTATGACTTTCACTGGTTATGTCCCCAATTTTCCCACTTCTCTGACCCATTTTCCCTCATCTACACCACTTTGTTGGTATCCCCTCGCTCAAGGAAGGAGAGCAGGGAATAACAAATCTTCCTTACGTTTCTGCCCCAATCTTACAAAGGAGTCGATTTCCAGTTAATCTTGAGGTTGAATCCTTTGATCCCCAATAGACCATCATACGAGAATACTTCTCCCTTGTTATAACCTTTGAATTCAATTCCTCTCGCAAAACTTGTGGTATTAGTCCCAAGAACTCATTCTTGAAGATCCCCTTGCCTAACACGTTGCTTATGGGTTCTAACGTCGCTCTTAGGCCCATCAAACCAACTTATCTTTCCTTGCCCACCAAGATATCCTTATGCGTACTCGCATCTTAGATAAGGAGATTTTCTCAAAATCCTTACCCAACTCTTGCAAAACAAACAGATCAAGTTTGACCTTGATTCTGTAGTCAACCACTAAAGATAACGCACACAGACCACAAAAAAAATGCAAAGATAACAAGAAAAGGTATAGAAAAGAAACTCAACCTATAACTTCTCTCTCTTTTACAAAATCCTTTAGAATTAAGAAAGGAAACTATCTCAGATATAGTCATGGGTGTGCACCCTCATCACTCTACCAAGACATTTTCTGTTCTTAATACTTCCAGTTCACAAGTTCCTTTCCTGCGCACCAACGCTTCTTGGAAAGAACCTCTCCCCTTGCGCACCAACGCATCGGGAAAGACAAGTAATACCCCTTACCTGCTCGCCAAAACCCGGTAAGAGCATTACTTTCCTTAGGTCTTATAAGCAACTACCCTTGCCTGCTCATCAAAACCCAGCAAGAGTACCACTCTTACCTGCTCACCAAAACCCAGTAAGGGTGCTGTTTCTACTAAGACTCGTAAGCAACAACTCTTGCCTGCTCATCAAAACCCAGCAAGAGTATCACCCTTACCTGCTCACCAAAACTCGGTAAGAGTGTTGCCTACCCTGAGACTCACAAAGAACAACCCTTGCCTGCTCATCAAAACCCGGCAAGAGTCCACCCCTTACCTGCTCACCAAAACCCGGTAAGAGTGTTGTTTTCCCTGAGTCTCACAAACACAACTCTTGTCTGTTCAACAAAACCCGATAAGAGCCCCACCCTTACCTGTTCACCAAAACCCGGTAAGAGTGTCACTTTTCTTAAGCCTCACAAGCAACATTCCCTGCCTGCTCAACAAAACCCGGCAAGGACATTGTTACTAATCTTAGACCTATAGAGTTAAGCAGTATAACTTAACCACAACACACAAGTTACAACCGAAACGCACCAAGCTCACTCCCCAAGGCCCAAAAATATTTTGAAAACCATTGCTCTGATACCAAATGTAACATCCCGATCAAATATTACGAGTTTAAAATATAATATAAAATAAGAAAATAAAATCATATTTATTATAAATCCATTTCCATAAAAACGCGGGAATTTCTTAGAATTTATTTCATAATAAATATAACTCTAAGTTCAAATCTTCTCAAAATTCAATAAAATACCAAAACAGTCTCATAATAGATTACATCTTTATTCCAAAACCATAAATGATAAAACTCTATAAAACTGTTCCCATGAGTTTTCCCAACTTCGCTGCTAAGCCTCACCAGATCCACCTGCAACATCATCTGCTCTCGTGTACCGCGTACACGATCATCGCCAAACACAAATAGATAGGGTGAGCTAACAAAATAAACATATATATATATATATGGCACAAATATACCAATCACACAATCACACTAAAGGAATTCCATCCTTTGATATCACATCACATGGCCACCACCATGTTATTCGTGTTCTACATCTTCTAGTGAGTACCTCAAGGTGACTTGTTGCCATACCTATCGACCACAACCGATAGAGCACGTGCGGGAAACCATGTTACGGATCATACACCATAACGCCAGGTAGAGTTCATAATACGAACATAGTTCGCAATGTCCCAAGACTACCAAACTCGTTAGTCAACTACTGAGCAGGGCAATCTATATGGACTCATCCGTACTGGCCACAACCAACACACTCACACTAGCAACACTCGCCAACCCGAGTCACAACTCAAGGGTTGCTCGTGTTCATCTGCCATCCCGAGCCACAACTCAAGGAATACCACGTGCTTTAACCCCTATCCCGAGCCACAACACAAGGGATACGTTCTGAGCCACAACTCAAGGAACACCAGCAATCCCACCTTTGAAGCATCACCATAAGCCTTGTAGATCATGCCCACAGAATCAAGAACCGCAATACTGCTGCAATAAAATCGCCTGACGGGGGACACGTACCGCCAAGCGTTGCCGCTTCCAAATTGCTTGGCAGAGGACACGTACCGCCAGGCGCTAAGCACCTTAGCCTTCACTGCCACTGCAACTATCGCCTAGCGGGACTTCCTCTACCGCCAAACGCTACACCAGTACTTGCACATTACTGGTTTTAGTTCAGGTTCAAGCTCACTTCGCACAGGTTGCTCTCATTTGCTCTCATTCTAGAGTACCTCTAATGAAAAACATTGCCATCTATAATGTTACAGGCCTTATAGCATCTCACATGTGCATTCATCCCCTAGTCATATAGACCATCCCACGCATGCTTAAACAAAATATAAGCAGCAACACTCTAACAATTTTAAGCACATGATCTTATGCACAAATGCAAGTTAATATTGACACACATGCCTTCACCAAACCAATTCTCTACATGTGACTAATCCAAAGGAACATTCAAATTGATAGAGACTTACCACATAACCCAATCATGTTTCATTAGAAGTTACTAGTAATTATCAAGAGGTTATTCATGCATTTTAAAGACTCCAAAATCAGCAATATTGCGTAACGTATATCTCTAGCTACTAACCTCCAAATCAAATCTCCACCATTCAAAGTGAAGAATCACATGTTATGGACCAGTTGTCAAAATTTCACTTAAATCGACTGGTTAACGAACCGGAAAATGCAGTTTTACGAAAATTGCGCAAACTAGAAAAAATGGTGGCGCCTAGCGCCCAAAAGTGGAAGGTGGCGCCTGTCGGGACTGTACTACCGCTGGGCGGTCCCTGTTGCGCAAAAAGTAAGAAAAACAACGTTTTTCGTGAACCAGAGCACCCCTCACATATCTGATATGGCGCCTGGCGGCCAATTGGATGCCACCAGGCAGTTCCTGCAGTTCCAGGAACCCAGACATCCCACTCGCACCTATGAATCTCAACTACTCTTACTGTCACGTCGCCTGGCGGTACACAGCTCACTGCTAGGCAGATCATAGCTTTCTGGAATTTCTAGAACTCCTTCTTGCACTGCGCGAACTAAATTCCCAAATTCCCAAGTTGTCCAGAAATGCGTTCCTTCATCAACTACCCTATTTCAATTAACTAGCCTTCATTTTATGCCATTGATAATCAAGTTAAATCTTAAATCCACCTTTAATCATTGCAATTCGCGCATTATTTACCATTGTCACGAAATTCCCAATTCCCCAATCCCTAACCATGTTCATGTGATTTCTTCCCAATTTAATTTTCCTAATACATGTGATCTCGTCAACATATGACATTAAATCATTCAACAAACAGTTAGGACTAGATTTCCCTCTAATCATAATCTGTCCAGAACAAGAAAAACATAAAAATCAAGGTAAATCCACTTGCGTCGCCTGGCGGCCAGGGGTGTGCCGCCAGGCGGTCCCTCTGCAGGAACCTCAAAACCCGAACAAAATGAAATGTCGCCTGGCGGTGATTCATCACCCGCCAGGCGGTTTCTGGAAAAATTCCAGAAACGCAGAATCACACAAAATAACTAGATTAAGGACATCCAATTCATCATATATTGCATATCATTAACAAAACGAATACAAAAAATAGCGGAGTACAGCTCCCCTAACCTGGTTTCCTTAGCTTATTTTGGAATTGTTGTGAGTTCCCCCTTGATCACCAATAATCCTCCTTTGATTCTATCTCTATGTAGCTCCTTTCCTCACTCAATCCTCAACAAACTCTCAACTTTCGTTCTCCTCTCCCTATACAACAATAACAAATGCAGAAACCTCTTCTCTCACCTAAACTTTTACTTATAATAGTGCCTTAAAGATGGATTAATGTGCTAAAACGAAAATGGCATTAAAAGTGGTATAAGTGCTATTCAATGGTTCATAACACATCTATTTTTCAGCCACCCTTGGCTGCTCCTTGGCCAGTTAGGGTTTCCATGCCCTTTCACCTTCATGCCAAAGTAAATTTTGACAAAAAGAGAATTTAGTTTAGGGTTCACTAAGGTTCGAACCCACATCAAACCAATTATCAAATCAAAGCACAACCATTTAACCAATTCATGTTTCATGATGATTAATATAATTCTATGATTATATTATCCCTCAACATGTTCTAACATATTATTATTAAAAACAATAATAATTAAATAACACACAAATGACATACATAGGACTTGGACCCAAATCCTCTCACACAATAAAGTATTCTCAACCACTTAAGCTAGCACTTTTCCACGTCATAGCAATCTGCATTAAATGCCTTAAAGGCTCCTACTACTCGCATTTATTAAATAATTATTTAAATTTCTCGGGTCTTACATTCCCCCCACCTTAAAGGATTTTCGTCCTCGAAAATTGGACTTACCAAGGAACAATTGCGGATAGGATTGCCTCATGAGGTCTTCCATCAATCAAGTCATCCCTTGGTTTGCATCGTCCCAAAGGACTTTCACAGTCCGAATCTCCTTTTCTCTGAGTTGCTTGACTCTAGAATCCAAGATTCTCATTAATCCAACTCCTACTATTTGATCCTCACGTACCTCAACGTCCTCCTCTTCTTACACAAGTGTAAGACTTGCAATGTACTTCCTTAACTGTTAATTCCCTATACAACTTTGCCAAATGTGGTGGTAAAGCGATCTCATAGGCTGCTGGTCCTATCTTCGATGTTATCTGCTACGGTCCAATGAATTGATCATTTTTCTTTCTTCTTTTTTGAATGATATTAGTGGACTTGCTTTTAACATATCATCTAGGTAGATAAAAGATGAAGCATTTCCTTTAACACAATAATAAACTTAAAGAACGTTTTCTTTATGTTTGATATGAACTTAATGCTTGTGTTGTATCATAATATGATAAAAGACTCAAATGTGGTAAAGAAAAAGACATTTATAAAAAAAAACTTAAGTAACGATTGTACGTATTTGATTCAAGTCATAAGTGTCAAAAACATACACATTATATTATATATTAAAAACTTGTGAATTATACATTTCAATTAATAAATAAAATAATAAATAAAAGAAGGTGAAAAGTACTCCATAATACATAATTTAGAATATTATCAAACACATTTTAAAACATGATTACATATCTTACATAATAATCATTACATATTTTCATAGTAAAACACATTTCAAAGTATACTCTATATTTCATTATTTTAAGCACATGTAACACTTTTGTCTATTTGATTCATACAGTAACTTCTAATAAAAAGTGCCTCCACCATACATATTATATAAATATTAGGATGTCAAAATGGGCCAGGACCGTCGGGCCAATCCGTTAGCCAATCGAGAAAAGGGCGGGCCGGGTTGGAATTTTCAGTCCACCAACCTGCTGTAACTTAGCCCACCTAACCCGCTAGTTTAGCGGGCCAAAACAGGTCAGCCCGCCCTAGCCTGTCAACCCGTTTTTTTATTTTATTTTTTTATGTTTAAAATTAAAAATAATTAAAAAATAATACCTTTTTTATATTATATAAATATATATATATATATATATATAATAGATTTATAAAAAAAATTAAAAAAAGTTAAAAAAAATTATAAAAAAAAGAGTTAGGACGGGCTGGGTTACATTATCCAACCCTTTTATTAGTGACAACCAGCCCGGGCCGGCCCGCTTTGGGCGGACCATAGGCGGGCCGGGCCAAAACGGGCCGGACTGGCCCGTTTTGCCACCCCTATATAATATATTAAAAACGTTTAGATCATACATTTCAAATAATAGATAAGAAGGTGAAGAGTGCTTTAAAATGCATAATTTAGAGCATTTTTAAACATTTTACAATATGATTAAACATCTTATATAACAATCATTATAAAGTAGTAATGAGAAATTACCGTACATTTCAAATAGTACATAAAAGAGGGTGAAGATTGCTCTAAAATGAATAATTTAGAGTATTATCATACACATTTCAAAACATAATTAAATATCTTATATAACAATCATTACAAATTAGTAATGTAAAATATTTAAAAATGTATATTATAAAATAATGTAAAATAACTAGGGAGATACAATACCAATGAGACTTGAACCCAACCACATAAGACATTGACATCACTCTCAACCCAAAACCTTAAAGCAATGGGTTTATGGGTCTTCGTCCTTATATGGTGCTCCACTTTCACATTTTTACCCAATGTGGAACTTAGACTCACACCTGGATTCCAAACAATCTCCCCCTCAAGGGTGAGTCTCTTCCACCACATTGGTATACTCTCCCTCTAGCGGAAGCGTTCGAGTACTCCTTCTTGTACCATCGTTCTTCTTAATAGGACACACTTACCTAAAACCCTTGCCATGAAAACTTTTGATATAGAGACATTGTACTCGTCTGAGCCGATCACCAAGACTAACCATTGGCTATAATACCACTTGTTAGGTTTTCCGAGGAAGGAGGTTCATTGGGGAGATACAACACCGATGAGACCTGAGTCCAACCATATAATCCATTGACATCACTCTCAACCCAAAACCTTAAGGCAATGGATTTATGGGTCTTTGTCCTTATATAGTGCTCCACTTTCTCATTTCTATCCAATGTGGGACTTAGACTCACACTTGGATTCCCAACAATCCTTGTTGGAAAGATCTAAAAAAATAACAGATAGCGAAGCAAAAGCAAAACCTAGATCAAATCTTCCTTTTTCTCTAAGGTAGCTTCTCTACACAGACTTGCACAGGATAAACTGGTTGCTCTTTTCTTCTTTAGTCTCTCTGATGGCTTCTTTTTTTCTCACTAGAGGCACTCACAACTTTTGTCTCTCTGTTTCTCACTATATTTTCTCACATAATAAACCTAATGCAAGGGTTGTATATTTAAATTGCATAATGGGCTGGAAGTCCATAAAAAATTACCTCCTTATTTTTCTTAATTAAATCAGTGTGGGCCCAAAAATTGGTGACCCACTTGACAAATCTCCCCCTTGCCATTTACTTGGGACCATAGTCAACCAAATTGGCTTTCTCCTTGCATATAGCATATTTTCCTACAGGTACAATCTTTGTCATCATATCTAACCCATTCTCATCAATATGGATTTTCTCTAATGACAATTGCTTCATCTCTAATTTATCCCGTATCCAATGATATCGAACTTCAATATGCTTTGACCTTGAATGAAACATTGAGTTCTTATTCAGATGGATTGCACGTTGACTATCATAATACAAAACATATTTTTCTTGTGATAATCCCAACTCTTAGAGGAATTTTTGCATCCACAAGAGCTCCTTAGCAGCTTCTGTAACAACAATACATTATGCTTATGTAGAAGTTAGAGCAACACATTTTTATAGTCTTGATTGCCATGACACTACTCCCCCTACAAAAGTCATCATATATCCAGAAGTAGATTTTCTAGAATCCACATCACCAGCCTTGTCTGCATCTGTGTAACCATTCAACACAAGCTTACCACTTCCAAAACATAAACAAACTCTAGAAGTACCTTTGAGATACCTAAGTATCCATTTCAGAACTTGTCAATGCTCTTTTCTAGAATTAGCAAGGAAACGACTCACAACACCAACATCATGAGTAATGTCTGGCCTTGTACACACTATGGAATACATCAAGCCACCAACTGTAGATGAATATGGAATCTTTTGCATTTCTTCTTTCTCATACTCATTTGTAGGACAATCATTTGAGCTCAAATTGAATTGATCCCTACAAGTGGACTGCTAACAGGCTAAGAATTTTTCATATTAAATCTCTCTAATACATTTTCAATATATTTTTGCTAGGATAGCCACAATTTTTCATTCTTCCTGTCATGAACAATTTTCATGCTAATGATTTGTTTTGCAAGACCTAAATCCTTCATTGTAAAGGACTTGCTTAACTCTTTTTTAAGACTTTGAATGTCATCTTTATCATGACCAACAATCAACATGTCATCAACATAGAGCAAGAGAATAATATATTTTCCATTAAGAAATTTTTTCACAAAAACACATTGATTAGAAGAAGTTTTATCATACCCGTGATCCGTCATCCATCATGAAGGAATCAAATTTTTTATACCATTGCCTTGGAGCTTGTTTGAGCCTATACAAGCTCTTTCTCAATCTGCAAACAAAATTTTCTTTACCTTTGACTACAAAACCTTCAGGTTTTCCTCCAAGTCATTGTGAAGGAAGACTGTTTTTAGATCAAGTTGGTCAATTTCTAAATTTAAACTTGCTGCAAAACCAAGTACAACTATGATTGAATACATTTTAACCACGGGTAAAAATATCTCTTCAAAATCAATACCCTTCTTTTTGACCAAAGCCCTTTCACAACTAACCTTGCCTTATATCTTGGTTGTGAGTTATTCTCTTTTGATTTCAATTTGAACACCCATTTATTTTCCAGTGCTCTCTTACCTTGAGGCAACTTCACCAACTCAAAGGTATGGTTTTCATGCAAGGATTTCATCTCTTCTTGCATGGTTATATACCACTTGTCTTTCTCTTCATGCAACATGTAACATCCTTAAGGAATATTACCAATTTTTTTAATAAATAAAATAGGAAATAAAAGTAAATACCTCATTTATTAAAATTCCATTTCCCAAAACATGGGAAATTTAAAACAAAACTATAGTCGTAACATAATTCAAATGTTCACCATCATTCTATACAAAATTTACCAAAGTTCAACATAAATAAAGTTACATCAAAAATCTTAAAATAAAAATGCTTTCAAAAGCCCAAGTAGCCCCTACTCTCCATCTCTAGGCATCTCCTGGCTCACATGTCAAATCATCTGCTCCCGGATAACAAGTTATCCGATCATCGCCATACACAAACAGAAAGGGTGAGTTATGCACAATATATAAAAAGATACAAGAAATAAATATGCCACCCATCCTAAAAAAATAACATGACTAATATTTCTTTATTTTCAAATTTCCCAACCATGATCTCATAGTCCATCATGAGTAGGGATGTCAACGGGGCGGGTAGGGTACGGGTAGTAGCTCCCTCGTACCCTACCCGCTTGATAAATATTCGCTCTGTATCCATACCCATATCCGTCGGGTATCCGTTATGCGTAGAGATGGCAAATAAACCCGTCCCCGTGGGTATTGCCCGAACCCGTCCCCGTTTTGACGGGGAATCCCCACATTGACTGGGTATGGGTATGGGTATGGGGAATCCCCGATTTTTTCAATTGGGTATGGGGATGGGGATGGGGATGAATATATCCCCGCCATAATACCCGTCCCCGCCATATTTCCATCATCGTTTAA
>Ga0214543_1007020_pt1 | contig 19624 bp, 5 predicted proteins | sample CNSS2metaG_FD_160094 | JGI IMG/M metagenome (GOLD analysis project Ga0214543, IMG submission 160094) | Root nodule microbial communities from cowpea collected in UCLA plant growth center, Los Angeles, California, USA - CNSS2 | ecosystem: Host-associated > Plants > Roots > Nodule | place: USA...
TAAAAAAAAAAAAATAGTATTATATATATATATATATATATATATATATATATATATATATATTACACAATTAAATTAAAAAAAATAGTGGATTGACAATTGTTTTCTATGAAGTTGTTCTAATGTTTTTAGTCTGTGGTAACTTAGTTTTAACCAATTAGAAACAGGCAAGCCAAAGTAGAATGACATGACATGGCTTCTTCCTGTCACTTCTAACTCATACTATTAAATCAGTAAAAAGAGAAATATAAAAATAAAAAGTACGAAAACATATACTATATATAATAAATTTATGATATGCCAAAAACTAAAATTTTAAATGATGTATTAGTAAAATAGTTAAATTTTGTGTACTAATTTGTCATGTGGTTAATCAACATTAAATAATCATTAATTAAAATCAACATTTAACTAAAATTAATATTAAAATAATTATTTGCAACATTTTCGTCCATAAAGTTTTTATTCAAATTTTTATATATTTATGTAATAAATAATTCAATATTTTTAAGGTTAATAATGTATTTTTCCTGTTTTCCTGTTTCTTTGGTTAAGATTCATTTTACGCAATCTTAAAAAACTTAAATTAATAACAATTATATATTTTGACATTCAAATAAAAATAATAATAATAATAATAATAATAATTACAATAAGATGACATGAATTCGAATCCAAATTTTTCACTGATTTTTTTTTTGTATTAATTTTTTACTGAACTTCCAAAATATTAATATTGATATATTAAAAAGTGTATTGTACGTCCCATCGGTCGATAGGCCAAAGTTGAAGAAGTAATAAATGAAAGGCCAGCGGTCGAACGGTCGAACAGCGAATCGGCTTTGTCGATCAGCCACGTAGCATCGTTAAAGGACCATCGGTCGAACGGATCACGAATAAACTATAAGACCATCGGTCAAACGGTTGAACATATAAGTCACGACCTAACCATGTTCATATCCATCGGTCCATCGGCTCTTAATGGCACATCGGTCGATCAAACAAGTACGTGTTGCACCCAACCATAACGCGACAATCAACGAATCAACCATCGGTTGATCAATCTCTTTAGACTTGTGTAGTCCTTCGCATGCGTCTGACAGTCGATCAGACATACACGAAGGTTACACTTGTTACAGTATAATTAACCCAGTCAAGCGGCCATCGGTCACGCGGTCAAAGGATCAGTCAAACGAGTTAATTAAAGTTAAACGAGTCAGTAATCTTGATTAAGGGATCATTGGGCCGTGATTAAGGAACCCTAATCACAGGCCCACACAGAAAACTATAAATAGGGCTCAAAGGTAGGTTGGTGAGAATCTTAATTTCGCATTTATTACAGCAGATATATTGGTACACCGATCGGTCCTTTACTGACTTAAGCATCGGAGTACTTTAGACAGGTACCACGATCGTCATCCCAGCCGATCGAGCTAAGAAGTGGATTTTCTGGAAGTTATCGTAGCAGTGGGAAGTAGAGCCAGCTTGGAGAGACTCTTTAGTAGGTTCTCGGTCCCTACACCCGAAACAAAAAGATTTGTACTATATTATTAAACATAAAAAAAATAGTGACTATCATTATAATTTGAAGACTTAGTAAAAAAAAAGAATTAACAAAGAATTTAAATTTCATAAATGCAAATAATTAATTTACTAGTTTTATTACTTCTATAGTAATAAAAATGAGTTTACCAAAATAAGTACTTCAAGGATTGTTCCTTTTCAAACTATTATTAACCAGTCCTCAAATACTAAATATCTTATTAAAAAATATTTATCTCTTGTTATTTATTTTTTTTACATAGGCCTATTTTTTTCTAAAATTTTGTTTGGAAGTCCATTTCTTATTTCTTATACCGAAACATCTAAACCTGACAGTTTGAAAAAGAAAAACCATTTCTAAGAAGTTACTTGTCCTTTAGCAAACCCAAACTTCCAACGATGAATCTTCTCCTTGAAAACATTTGATTGGAAGCGTAAGTCACGTGGATTCATTAACCTTTTTTTTTTCATTAAGATGTCAAAAATGAAGTCTGGAATTCAGTTTATTGGAACGGATCTAACCATGAACAACAATAAAAGATGTTATTTGGATAAATATTGTGAATTTGTGAATAACATGTCACCTGAAAAAATATTTTGGAAATCTTATTACTTTGAAAATAATTTTCAGACATAAAATATTGATTATTTTCAAACTTGTTCTTGTGTGACAAAAAAACTTAATAATATCTGATTCATTTTACTGTAGTCCCGTAACGAATGTATTAATTTAGTTTTTCTTTTAAAAAAAATTTAATTGCATCACAATTTTTGGAAAAGATGTCTTAATTAGGTTATTTTAAAAAAATTATTAATAATATTTATTTTTGTTAATTTCTTTTCATTATTTTATTTTATTTTTTAAATTCTGTTGTTGTCAAATGTAATCTCTAATGTTAAAATAATTCAAATATATTTTTTTAATTTATGTTTTTTATAAGATTAAATGAATTAAGTATAAATATTTTTACAAAAGTATTAATATTTATATTAAAATTTAGTGACGAAAGTCCTGATTAACAAAACTTAGGTTAATAATATACAATATAATATGTTAAAAAAGTCATTTTTAATAAATAAAAATATTAGTATAACATTTATATAAATAATAAATTTAATCTTAAATTGGAGAGAGACAATATTGATCTATTTTACAAATAAGTGAGATTAAATTGAATTAAGGAGACATATGTAAGAATTAAATTGAATCATATATATATATATATATATATATATATATATATATATTGAAATCAAAACAATGATACTTGAAAGTAATTATAATTACTAAAAAAAATTCTTATTTTTTGTCAATTTTGTTTTGAAATTTCTTTTTAGGAAATACTTATAAATTTTGTTATAAAAAAAAATTTATAGGAAATTACGGTCAATTCTTTTACAGAATATTTTGTACAAAAGACTTTTCACAATAAATTTTCTAAAACATATTTATGAATTTTATAATTTTATAGACAATAATTACTTACGAAGGAATTATCTATCAATTAAAATTCTTAAAAAAAATAACAAAAAAAAGTCTTTTTTTAAATTTTTTTTAATGAATTTATAATTTTTTTTAATGTAATATAAGAATTTGTAGCTGTCGATATTAAATGAGAAGATATCTTAGACTGTTATTAGTACCGTAAAACACCATCTCTTCCAACATTGCTAACTCCAAACATTGTGTTGTTGGATCATATGTTCAAAATTTGTTTCTGGTTCAAGCCTTAGCATCAGTCGCATCACATCATACCTCATACATGCGCATGCGTTTATAAGTCTACCATCTTTCTTTGACTTGCATTCAATACCCGCGACCACTTGGTGCAGTAGTAGTCGCTACACAGTTTTCGTTTTCTACACAATTTGTTTTTTTTAAATTTCAGCATGTTCGGATTAAGATAAATTTTAACTTAATTTAAACGTTTTTTTATGAATATTTTTAAAAAAATAAAATATTATTTTGATGTGAATTTTACTGACATGTCTTGCATGTAATTTCTTGGTTTTCAAGAAATCTACTTAAAATGGTATTTTTATTAATACGAAAACTCCATGTTGTGAATGTTTTTTATATGAAAGTGAAATATGTTTTAAAAAAAAGTGGGAATAGTTGTTGTAGCAGAAAATTGAAATGAGTATAACACCTTTTAAAACTTGAAAGCGACGTGGCCGGTGACCACTTCTCCGGCCACAACAGTGTTCAATAACTATAACACCTTTTATGCTCAGATAAGTTTCGTTCAACAACGTTACATTTTTTTTTTTCCATCTTTCTTTCATGATCTCACCGCCCAAGCTATCCTCAATAAATTCAATTATCAATTTTTTCCATCTTTTCACACAATTTTTTTAATATCTATTCATCATTAGGTAATATGAAAAACTAATAAAATGTAGATTGTAAGTATTTAATATAGATGAAATAACAAATGAAAACGATTACTTAAATTCAATAATAAAGATTGTTTATCATAATTACATAATAATAAAAAATTAAAATATATTGTGGACTACTAAACAAGATAAACTGGTCAACATTTTGACTTTAGCAGACTACCAGATTATACGAGACAAATTCATGCTGCTTTGATGAGTCTAAGTGTATCATTAATTTCTTCATAGATGCCCTCAATGTCTTCTCTAAAATTGTGTGGCTTTACTTTTTTATTTAATTTTATTCATGCTTTCGTAATATTTAATAAATCTTAATTCATAATTGTATTAAAAAAGTTTTTAAATATTCTTATTGAAAATTAACATAAAGCAATACTAAAAATAAAATAAAAAATCAATAATATAATCCAAAATTCCATAATCATTACTAAAAAAATTCATATTCCCTGTCAATTTTGTTTTAAAATTTATTTTATAAGAAATACTTTAAAATTTTGTTATAAAACTGTCAATTATTTTGCAACATAGTTTGTATAAAATATTTTTCACAAAGTAAGAAATATTTACGAATTTTATAATTTTATAAAAATAATTATTTACAAAATAATTACCTACCAATTAAGATTTTTAAAAAAATAGCAGAAATTTTTTTTTCTAAATTTTCTTAATAAATTTACAAAAAAAAAAATGATGTAATATAATATTTTTAGTAGTGAATGAAACGCGATTGTTGTGTACATGCTTTGTTGCTTTTTACTTTTCTTGCCTCTGAACGTGATCAAGTTGAACATTCTTGGTGTAAAGATCTGTTGGTTCAACTTTGTGTTGAACAGTGGCAACTATAATACTGGTCCATTAAGGAGCCAAACATGTGAGTATCTATAAAGTTCTTTTCTTCTGTGTATTGGGTATATCCACGTTTTAATTTGTTACTATATTTAGTGTTTAACTGTTTTGAACAAAAATATTTTTAAATGAAACATTTTATATCAAAAATAACTAATACTTAAGTCAATATATAATACCAGATCAATACTTATAAACTAATGTTCTTTTGTGATGTAAAATAGGATTTTTCGCATTAGTATTTTTAATTTTATTAAATTATTTAATTAGATTTTTATATTTAAGGAACTGCTTGATTATCATATAAAAATACTTTAATTCTTATGTATTAAGAATGAGGAGGTCGTTAAAATTGCGCAATCTTCAAATAATAATAAAAAAAAAAACTCGCGAGAAACAACTTAAAATTCTGATAAAAAAAAAAGAAGAAGACATGCATGCATATTTTAATTAAAGAGATTGAGATTATGGAGAATTAATTGTCCGGAAGGTTTATTTAAAAGTCATTTATCTTTTAACGGCTTTGGTGATGGGTACATTTAGCAACCAAAGGACTTCCATTTATTGTTGGAAGAAACACACGATGAGAAAAAATGACAACATAAGGGGAAAATGTAAATAGTTTTAATTTCAAAATTTTAAATTAAAATTTTATAATTTATTAGATATCCAGTATATAAAATATTTAAATATTAAAAATAAAAATCAGTTATATATCTTAAGAACATTTTTTTCACTATTATTCTATACTTTATTCTATTTAATGTTTGATTGGATGCGTAAACTAAAATAAAACGATATACTCTCTTCCTACTGCTATTTTATGGTAAATTGGTAATTGCTGAATAAAATAAAACAATACTGTATTTTAGTAAACTCATACTTACCAATTTACTGATCGGCCTTTTTTAAAATACTAATTAATAAAAGTTGTTTAACAATAAATAAAATAAAAAAGTATATACTAAGATAATTTGATGATAATTCCGTGGACACCGTCATTGAAGACTGCATGCATGGTGTTCTCTAAACCATACCTTCCCAACTACCAACGGAGGAAAATTGTTTTAGAGGACCACTTAACTAATTTAGTATTATAAACAAAAGTCAAACTATATTATTTGACAAATATACATCACCACACACGAGTCTGCATGGTTGCGATAGGAGATTATCATGCATGCCAAGTGGAGTACAAGTAATATTAAAATTATCACAATTATTACAACAATATAACATATTGTTTATAATAAAAAATCAACCTGTAAATCATAATTAAACATTTTCTATATAATTTTATTAAACAGAAAATTTTATTAAATTATTGTATGATTGTCTAACTTGAATCTATCTTTAAGGTTTTGTTATGAATTTGAGGCAGAATAAATGTGTGAATTTGAATTTCTATATATTTTTTAAGGATAAAAACCCAAAAACTTACCATCTTAAGCTTTTAAGTTGAGAGTGTTGTTAATTTTTTATGTAATTGGGTTGAGATTTTATTGATGTAGTATATTCCCAATTAGCCTCCTCCATCTAAAGACCTAACAGTGGTATTAGAATCGATGGAGAACTGATGGTTAGTTTTAGTGACCGACTTAGACGAGTACAATGGTCCTTGTATCGAAAATATTTATGGCAAGGGTTCAGTTAAGTGTGTCCCTTAAAGAAGAACAATTACGCTGGAGGGAGTATACTAATGTGGAAAGGACTCACCCTTGAGGAAAAAGTTATTGGAAATCTAAGTGTGAGTCTAAGTGTAGTATCTCTACATAAATCCACTGTCTTAAGATTTTTTGTTGAGAATGATGTCAATTCCATATGTGGTTGGACTCATGTTTCATTGATTTAGTATCTTTCCACTGAACATATACCTCTAAAGACCTAGCTTATAGTATATATATACATATACTTTTTTGATATATGTAAGGATTTGTGTTTTGTTTTAAATTTATTTGTTTGTTACTTTTGTCATGTAGTACAGTTTTACATTGGTGTATGTAAAGATTTGAGTTTTTGTATGATATATAAGGTATGGTTTAATTTTTTTATTTTTGAATTAAATTTAGTTTGCGTTTAAACCTTAGTCTAATTATGATATGAAGAGAACATATTTATTTAGGTTATGGTTTGTGTGCTTTAGTTGTTTCTGTAAATTTGATAGAAAGTTATTAAAAATTAATAAATTAAATTTATAAAGTTTAAATAAAAATTGCAAAATATTTAATTTTCTCTCCACAAAATATAAATCTTAATTTTTCCATTTCCATTGTAATTTCTTAGGCTGGAAATCTTGTTTCCATTTGAGAAGAATGCATGGAGGAGTTGTGTATTGAAGTAGGAGATATTTTTTAGTGGTTAGGTTTTGAAAGTTGAATAATGGTGTAGTTACTAAACTATCTGTACTAAAAAAATATTAACATTATTACAAAAAAATTGAGTAAAATATTAATATATTTAATTAAAATAAAATATATATTTATTTGTGTTAATATGTTGCGTGTTTGCAACGTGAAGAGATATATATTAGAAGTAAAATTAGGTGGATAAAATGGAAAGTAGTTATTGCATTGTATACGTGGGAATGTCACATAAACCTTGAGAATCACGTTAAACCATCTTTTTTGTGTTTTGTGTTTGAAGAAGTTAAGTAGTTAACCATTCTTATATACTCTGTCTTTTTCAGTATCTAAGATTGTCATTGTACGATGAAGTGACGAGCGAGTTGAGCTACATAATCTGCTCAATAAATTTGAAAACCGACATAATTTAAATAAATAATTAATGTGAATAATGTGTCGGTAATGAAGTGTATAAGCATGGTATTAAATATTTTAGTGTTTTTTTTGTTCGTGTCTTCTGGCCGACACCACCGTCCAATTTTAGTTTAGTTAATGTTTGGTAAGCCTCATTGCTCCAAATACAAACAAACGTTATATTCTTGCAACAACAGGTTGAATAGTATATATTTTTATTTTCATTACCTTTTTATCTTTCCTTTTCAATTTCCAGTTAAATAATTTCACTTTTCCAAATTTACTAAACACTAACTAGTTTCTACCAATACGCTTTCTGGCAATGCATTATCGTGAAACAAAATGCAAGGTCAAGGCTAATTAAGAAATCAAGAGAAAATAATTAATTCAAAACCTAATAACTTAATAGTTGAAGGTATCATCGAAAGTTGGAAAAGCCAATAATATCAGCAATAATGCTATTTAATCATTTAGGGCGTAACTACCAAATAATTTATCGAATATTTTCCAATTAATCGCAATTAATTAATTAATTGATTAACAAATGACACGAAAGGGGCAATTCATGTCGAGGGATCTGGGGTTGACTGAGAATAAACGTGGATGGTTTGCTGTAAATTTTATTTACATGAAGAAAAAAAAATCCTATGTAGTAGTATTTCACAAATTAAAATTGTAGTATCTGTATAAATTAAAACTACGGGAGAAGAGAATATGGTGAATAAATATTATCCACTAACAAACAGATATTATAAAATACAAATGTGCTTATTTCTGTAAAAGGAAATATATTCTTTTAAAAAGCTCAAACAAACCTATTCACTCCAACTAAAATATTAAAGGAAAATACAGAATATTATAAATTTTGAATTAAAAGTAGATATAGTAAAAAATTTCCCTTGAAATTAAGGAATCTAGTTTATAGTATTGGCGCGCACCTATTTTATTAAAGTGAAATCTCAAAAGGCAAAACTGGAATGAAGTTATAAATTGATCACATTAATACATCATTTATTATTTCGTTAAAATTAATACAAAATAAACTCCTATGAACTTCTGGAATCTCTAGAATCATCAAGATAATACTTTTTTAAAAGGTTGTACAAGGATAGTATAACTTTATATGTAAAGCTGTCATCAACGGATCCGTGGCGCAATGGTAGCGCGTCTGACTCCAGATCAGAAGGTTGCGTGTTCGATTCACGTCGGGTTCAAACCCCGATCCGTTTGCTACAACCGTTACATTTTTATTCAATTGAATAAATTCGAAAGCAAGAAAACTATTTTAAAAAAACCCCGATCCGTTGGCTACCGTTGTACATTTTTTTTCTAATATTATTACATGAAAAACTGTGTTAAGGAAGAAAACTAGTTAAATAATCTTAGTTTTTGCAATTATGAATTTTATACTTATATTTTAAAATAAAATAAGTTTATCCAATTAAAAATACACCAAATATACATTAGGTAGGAGGAGAGTTTGGCAGAATATTTGGCATACATCTTAAATAGTATTAACTAAGGATTCAAGGTCATTGAATCACGGAAGTTAAGTTGGATCCCTCAAAATTAATTATGACGTAACATTTAACTAAATTTTAAACATCTGAACCCTGTATTATCTTAAGTATCAATGTCGCATGAGCGGTTGGGGAAGAGTGAGAAGGCAGAAAAGTTTGAAAGAAGGGATTAATGGATATATTCCATTAACCAAAAGCACGCTTTTTGTTGAAACAACATGAACGGGTTAAATTTAATTCCTTTAATTCATTTCACAAAAATGGGTTCAATAAACAAAATGTGAAACCATAACTTTGTGCAGTGAATCATAAAGAGTTGACCAGAAGGAATCCCTTGATATCAATCTCGATAGAAGTGTTAGGCATTGAGGAAGAATTTAGAATTTAGATTTTATGTTTTATTATTTTTTAAATGTGTCTTCGTAATATATTAATACATTAATTATATTAATTTTGATATTTTAAAATATATTAAAAAAATATTTAAAATTTCAATAAAATGTATTTTTAATATTTAACATAAAATCGTTTTAAAGAATTAGTAGATAATTTCGATTCATTGAGGGATTTTATCAAACACATGGTGTGTAGACGAGGAAAGAAAGGGTTTATTGTGCATGCATAAGAAGAGGGTTATCTTTTGAAGTTTGAAGGAAGCAGAAAATGGTAAATTAAATAAGAATGGCACGAATCGAAAGTTCGAGGGTTTAGGAAAAATGTTGGTGAAAAGTGAGAGTGAGTATTATAGAGAAAGGTCCAGGAAACAAGGGGGCATGGAGTGACATAGGGCCTCGGTGTGGGACTTTGACACTTCCAATGCTCTTTCTTTACAGTTAATCTAATATGGATATATATAATGTTTTATTTGAAGAATTATTAGATATGATTGATTTCGTAATACTTTTCTTCAAGTTCAAGAATGAATATCAAAACTTTTTAACTTACGTTTCATCCCAAAAGCAAAAACTTCTTTAAATGGCTTGGTGTCAACAAGTTATATTCAACTGAAACAAAATATATGCATCTTGTGATTAAATCATCTTATATCTTTTTTCATTTTTCATGAAATTGTAATATGTAAGACTATCTTATTGTTAGAATACAACAATGCTAGTTTTGAAAGTAAAATTCAATTTGGGTAAAAATTGATTATCAACCATCTAATCTTTTGCACCCACTTCACAATTATTTTTATTATTAAATAATATAATTTATGTTTTAATTAAATATCCTACTTTAAAATTTTTATCACTAAAAGAGTTATAAACACTCTTTTCCAAAATTAGTAAAGAAACCACTAACAATACAACAACAAGAACAATGTTTGGTCTTATATATACCATAACATACATCAAACTAGTAACTATAAATTAATATGGAATCTTCCATATTTCTTCTCTTTTTCTCACTTGTAAAACACTACTTTGAGTTAAATATTAAGTGATTTACGAGTAGGGGTGGCATGGATTGAATTTGTAATGATCCAATCCACATCCATTTTAGATCCAAATAATTGGATTAGATTTTCAATCCAAATCCATTATTTTAGCAAAACTAGTTTGATTTTTTTTTAAATCCAGATCAAAATATTTGGAATAAGATTTAAATCCAATCCAAATATTTGGATCAAGTTCAAAATCAAGAATCCATTTTTTATAAAAAAAAATTAAATTGAATTTTCTAAAACTTGTGTCCTTCAGGCCAACATGATTTAGTCCGTACAAGTCGTCGGGCACGACTCGTCTGAGTCGTCAGGCCGACCCATCCTAGTCCATCTGAGACTTCGGGCCTGTTGGGCCCGTTCGGGTCATCGGGCCCACCTAGCTCGTTCGGTTCTTCGGGCCCGCTTATCCCGTTCAATTTTTTGGGCCCGCCTAACCCGTTCGGTTTTTCGGGCCTGCTTGGCCCGTTAAGTTCTTTGGACCCGTTTGGCCCATTCAAGTCTTCGGGCCTGCTTGACATGATCGAGTCTTCGGGCCTGCTTGACTTGTTTTGGTCTTCGTGCCCGTCTAACAAGTTCGGGTCTTTGGGCCTGCTTGACCCGTTCGGGTCTTTGGGCCCTCTTGGCCCGTTCTGGTCATTGGACCCGCCTGGCCCGTTCGGGTCATCGGGCTCACTCAAATTTTCTGGGTCGTTGGGCCCGATCGACTCGTCTGGTTTATCAGGCCCGCTTAGCCCGTTCATATCTTTAGGCCTGCCTAACCTCTTATGGTCGTCAGGTTCGCCCAACCCTTCAGGGTCGTCGGGCCTGCTTGGACCGTACAAGTCGTCGAGCAAGGTCCATCCGAGTCTGAATTTAGCCTAGTCTATCTCAACCTTTAGCCTAACCCAACTAAAAATTTAAACTAAAAATTTAGATTAGATTTTTTGGATTATCCATATTTGAAAATCTTGATTTATAAAATGGATATCCAATCCATAAAATATATAAAAGGTAGATTAGATTGAAATCCAGATCCATTAAATGAATTTTAAATGAATTAAATTTTTAATAAAATGAGTTTTAAATGGATTGGATCAAAGCAAAAGTGGATTGGATTAAGAAAATTAGATTTTTTGTCCACCCCCTATCTACAGTGAAATACTAACAAACTTAGAATCGTTCATATTAAATATCTCTAATATATTTTCAATATATTTTTACTGGAATATACATTATTTTTATTCTTCTTGTGACGAATAATTACTATACTAAGGATTTGTTTTTTAGACTCAAATCCTTCATTACAAAATACTTGATCAACTCTCTCTTGATTTTTTAAGGGACATTCATGTTATCACGGATAATCAACATGTGTCATCAATGTACAATATGATAATGAAAAAAATTTTATTAGAAAAATTCTTCACGAAAATACAACATTTTAGTTTTAATTAAATTGTAATAAACTTTGATATGTTTTGTATACTTATCAAAATGCAAGATTTTTTGGTAGAATATAATTCTCATATTATCACAAAAAATTACGAAAAGAATAGGAATCAAGATATTTAAGCTGAGTGTATAAGTTTACATAATCAGAACTTAATATTATGAAGTTTTAATTTAAAGTTGTTGCATTTAATTCCAACATGCTTGTAGAAATGCATTGAACACCTAAATATGTTCAAACTTTTATTATTTCAATTGATTTCATATATGTCTTGGTAAATTGTAAAATTACCGATTAGAATTGGAATAATATGCATTGCAATAATAATTTATAGAATTATTATAATTTTAATTATTTATTCTTCACTGACGCATATGATTTCACACTTTCTCTTAAAATGAAATATGTAATTAACAAAAATAGAAAAAGTTCCTAATATATTGTATCGTCACTATTCGTTGTAAGGCCCGTTTCACTGTATTTTTTTTTAAGAAATAATCACTTCTATCTACTTTTGTTTTTCTTACATATGTTAGAATTAAAAAAAACTTAAAACTTTAGTAATTATTTCGATGTATTTTTTTTAATCTTCGATTAAGAAATCTCAAATAGGATCCAAAATGAATATTTACTATTTAAACGAGTTATTAATCTTACAATATCTCATATAAGTTTGAGGATTTTGTACCAGAGAATCACTCATATATTAAAATTAATAAAATAAATATTTATTTTAATTTGAAGTTTAATATAAATACTTAAAATATTCTTTTAAGTATTTTTTATTTAAACATAAGTTTTTAGAATAACGAGACTTTATTAAGTAATATTACTTAACTTTAACCAACAGAATCAAATCGGTTAAATAGTAATTTAACTAATCAAAAACATAGTAAATGTCGTTTTCTTCGTGCTAAATACTCACACATTAGTTCCACCAAATTTCTTAAAAACATTTCTACCATTTATAACCTTTTTCATTTAGAAAATAGTTTTTGGGTAAATTATATACTTTGACTGTGACAAGCAGCATTATCTCGTTTTAACTTTTTAAATGAAAAGGAGCAAGTACAACTCTGACTCAAATTATAAATAATTTAACAATTTTTTTTTTTAAAATAGTTTTCTTGCTTTCGAATTTATTCAATTGAATAAAAATGTAACGGTGGTAGCAAACGGATCGGGGTTTGAACCCGACGTGAATCGAACACGCAACCTTCTGATCTGGAGTCAGACGCGCTACCATTGCGCCACGGATCCGTTGTTGGTTGTTCTGTGCATACAATATTAATATTTATACATTTACTTTATTTTTGAATTGGGCCATTATACTTAATTTTTGGGCCGCTTTGTGGATTGGTTCATCCATGGCTCTAGTTTCATTTATGCATTAAACTGAAGTAGATTATTGCTCTGTATTTTGCTCTAACAAAAGGAAAAACTGTGTATCATAACTTTTATATAATTTCTAGTGTATCACTTTTTTTTATTAATGTCGCGATGCAATAATTTAACAATTTTAGAATGGACCAATATTCTCTATTATGCCTAAATTCTTTCAGAGACGGATGATAGTGAAAAATAATATGCCATCCTTCTTGCCAAAAGCCATATCCAACAATCCATATTTTAAAGTTACTTGTATTTATTAAATTCCTGAACATAAGGTATATCTATGTTTACTCATTCATAAGACATATATTACATAAAAATTGTTGTTTTCTATTCTTTCAATGACAGAAGGAGAGAGTAGACAGACATAGATAGAAGAGTGATCCTATGAATTGGTTTTGTAGAAACAATTAGAGCAAAAGGGGACAGAATCACGTTAAGGTGATCGATTGAAGGTAGAAGATATACACAGTTCCTTGATTCAGTTCCTTCACAGATACTCATCATTGAAGCACATGTGCTTACTTTTGTGGATCTAGTTCAATTCCAGTGAGATTGTGGTTCTTAGCAGTACGAAACAAATATCACAATGTCAAATCATTCAAACCCCTCCCCCACACAAAAAGTATGGACAAACATGTTCCTTGAGTACAAAATGTTTCGAGGAAAAGATTACAGCAAAATGTTTTGCAGATTTAAATTTGTTAGTTTATTGGTGTCAACTACCGGTCTTACAATAAAAAAACAGTGCCATCCTTTAACAAATCCGAATACTAATGTTTTGATATGAGTGCAATTTGCAAAGGTGTGTGACGTTGAACGTTCTCTTGCTGTGATAGACACAGAAAGCCCAAATCTGATACCAAAACCATAATGCAGAACAGAAGTTCATTGACGTTTTGCGATGTTGAGTGAGTAATTTGAACTTCACACAATGTATGTACACTCCACTGACGCTGACATCGCATACTTCTCCATTCAACAAAAACGTCCTTTTCGCTTCAATATCTTTTATTTCAAATATGCAATTATCTAATCATGAAATTTATCTTTCTATATAAATATATATATATTAAGTTGGCGATGATCATACACAGTTTTTTTGACCCCACACTCGTTGTGTATTCTACTGAGTGGACCTTATATTTCGGTTTCAATGGACTAAAGCTGTATTCCAAAGCTGGAAATCTTAAAAAAATGGTGCTGAGATCGCATGCGTTCTCCCAAGTCTTTCTTCTCTTTTGAATATTTTTCTGTTATTTACAAAATTAAGCTTCATTTCAATGCAATAGTGCTGCATTCTTCGCTTGAATAGTCGTATATATATAAAACTATTGGTGTGTACATGCTGACTCCTTGAAACTTTGAAAATTGAAAGCGAAGATGAATAAACGCCACTTACTCACATTGTGAGCTTCATGTGACTGAATTTATAAGGTGCAATACAATGAATTGTTTTTTATTGTGGTGCCCTTTTTTTGAATTGAATATGGTTCTCACTGATTCAAAACTTGCAACAATAGGTTTGGCTCCACCACTTCTCCAACAAAATGGAAAAACTATAAACTATAGCCAAAGCGCATAAAAGATGGTTTGGCTCACACTTTTTCTTTTTCTTTCTCATTTTGTTAAACACTGCAATCACTGCATGTTGAGGTGTGTCCCAATGTGAACAGTGGAATTCTTTTTGTACGGAATAAGGAGACAAGAGAAGCGGGTAAACGGCATTGATGGTGGAATTATATAATTATTGTTAGAGCATGTTCAATGGTGTATGTATCTATCTATGGGTGCTGTTTAACTATTCTCGGTGACTCCTGTAACATTACATGGAGATTTAAGAACTCTCAGAATTTAAAAACTTGTCTATATTAAAAATTACTAAGAATAGGTATATCTTTTCTCAATGAAAGTTGTGAAATTGTAACTTTGTTTAAGGATGTTGTTAAGAAAAAAGTGTTTGAAGTTGATGAGTAGTTTTGGTGCAGGTAGAAGGCCACCTTAAATTTGAATCTTTTTGTGATTTAGCTTAAAGATTGAGATTGAGACCTAATTTTGGTTGTTTTGTTGTTTATGTGTGAACTTTAGGCGCTTGGGTTTGTGTTGTGAATAGAATATGAAATAGAAGTGTCGGTGTAGGTGTCCCTAATGCACAAAGGTTTGACATAATTGGTGGTGCGAGTAAAAAAATGAGTGAAGATTGGTTGGTAGGAAAAGTGGTATACATGTGGAGCAAGGAGTGGCTAAGCAAAGAACCTACTAATTAAAGTTTAGTAGATAAGGCACGGTAGATTTTGTGAAACTTTTGTGTTCCAATGATTTTCAAGAAAAGTGTTCTTTTTCGTTCACTTCATTCAGCATCTTAATCTGCTTAGTGGGTTTTACATAATGGACCAGAATTGAAGGCTGTTAGCACTTTGTAAAATTCTTTTGCTCCTTTTTAGAGGGGAATTTCATCTACCATAACAACATGCATAAACTTGTTTCTCTTTGGTAAGTAAAAGTAAGAAAATTTTGAATCTCTAATATCAACGTCATACTGAATTTTCTTCTGAATGTGACAATTTGATAGAGCTAGTTAATGTCGGGGCATGTTTATCTAACAATTGATACAAATTAGCTTTTTGAGCTAATTAACTTGAAAATAAAGATAAAAAGGTAAAATGGGTCAATTCCTCACGTAACTTCTCTAACTAATAATCTTCTTTTATATGTTGGATCATATTACTTGTAACAAGTAACCAATCTACATGTTCTATACATATGTAATCTTCCAGCTTTGGTTTTCGCTAAAAATAATAACATCTAATTCCGAATTTTTGTTATAAAATCTAATAAAATAAAATAATAATATTTTAATCTATTTTTTATTTATTTTTCATTTATTGTTTTAATCATTTTCAAATATTACATCACATCATTAAAAATATTAAAATAATAAATTAAAATATCATTATCCATTAAAATAATTAATTTCGAAACTTCAATGATGTGACATTCTTCTGAATCACAGAAGCCAAAAAGAAGTAATTAAAGAGGACGAAAGTTCATCCAGAAACAACATTTTCAAATATTGCAAAAAGTTTGTATATTCACTAGTACGAAGATGTCCTCACAAATCTGAGATGGATTCTACGTTGAGTCTTTAGTTTGAAATGTCTCTTTTTTATGTTGTATTGTTGGGCTGAATCTGAGCTTTTGTTTTGAAAGAAAATATCACTTTCTTTATCATTTAAAATCTCCATCGATACACTGGTATAGTTTGGTCATGGAAGAAAAAATTATCAAATAGTCAAAAATCATGATAATATAATTCTTGTAGTTCAAAATAATGCTTTTTCATGACTCGTCAAAAAATAACTTAATACTTATTGTTGTTTTTAAATAACAACAACAAGAGTGAATTAAGAACTTAAGATTGAAAAAAAAAATATTAACCACTCTCCTAAAATTTGATTAGCAACAAAGTGTGATATGTTTATAATTTCTATAAAAGACTTGTATCCATAAAAAACTTATAAAAAGATTTAGGTTGAATTTTATGGACTAAATGCAATAATTTTTATGAATTCAATATAGTCTTTTCCAATAATCTTCCATTCATATTGCCAGTTCACTCAAACTTTTTTAGAGATAAAAAGAAAGTATAATCTCTTAATTGTTTTTAACAAACGATTTACATGGAGGGAAAGTATTATAAAAATAATCAAAACATTAGATATAATGTTTGATATAAAACTCTTTGATTATCCAACTTAATTCTATAACTTTGAAAATATTTTGTAATATAATGAAATTTAATAAAATATAGATTGTTGGTTTTTTCATAATTTTTTTTTTCAGACTAGCACGTTTTCGAATAAAATTTCTATAGATGAAATATTATTCATAATATTTATTTAAACAACGCTATTTATATTTAATGATTAAAACTTAACACCTTTTATTAAAAGAAGTATATTTTTCAATAACAATTTTCTATATGACACAGAGATGATGGCAAAAAAATTGGTACTCTCAGGAATTCGAAAACAAAATAATATTAAATTAATATTTTTAATGGATATTTATAGTAATAAATACGGGTGTTTAATTATTTTATTGTTGATAGAATGTTTATAAGTATCATGGTATTTGATATTTAAATATTCGGTATCCGCCACTAGTTAAATTTTATTTAAGTATTTTTAAATTGGTGATCAAAATAAAATTAATATTGAAAAAGATATTAATTATAAAATAATAATTTACTATTTGATTTCAAATTTTTTTATTTAGACTTAAAATTTATATTTTTTTTACAATTCATAAGTTTACTTTTTAGAAAGATGAAATACAATTTTTTACTTATATTTTATTAAATAATTTGACTTATATTGTACTTAATTAAAAATTTTAAATCCATGATGAGTATAGGACCTCATCTCGTACCAATATCATGCCTCTTTAATTTCTAACCCACTCATTAGTTTCACATGCCAAGATCCCTCAATCACATCTATCCAATTTATAACCACAGATCATACCATGCATTTCATTTCACAGGCCTCATGCATCATACTGAATAGCTCATAAATTAAACCATCCAATTACCAATTGAAGAAAACACACAACCTGCAGCGGATCTCGCTCAAGCCAAGAGCCCTCACTCAGGCGAGAGGAGTGCTCTCACTTAGGCGGTAAACCCTCGCTTAGGCGAGATCGCGACCTGTGCTGGGAGGTTCTCGCAGGCTCGCTTAGGCGAGCCCTGCCTCGCCTGAGCGAGACAACCTCTCGCCTAACAGTGAGGTCCCTCGCTTGGGCTAAACCACAGCAGTGTCCCAAAGCTTTCACTCCTCCTCGCTTAGGCGAGTGGCTCTCGCTTAGGCGAGTGGCTCTCGCTTGAGCGAGACAGTGCCTCGCTCAAAACCATAGCTCTCCGCCTGAGCGAGACAGTGCCTTGCTCAAAACCAGAGCTCTCCGCCTGAGCGAGAGTTCGCGAAACCCCTAGTTTGCTCCTGCAAGTCTCGCTTGGGCGAGAGTAACAGATCTCACCACTTTTCTCCTGCAACAGTCACATGTTCGCACCCAAATAACAGTACAAGGCATTTCACACATTCATCACAATCATATAGATCATATAACACCCAACAAACTCTAAATCAGCAAAAAAAATCATTCAAGACCCAAAACTCTAACTTCCCCGTACCTGGAAAAAGGTTTAGCAAGGACCCTGATGGTACGACCACGAGCACAACAACTCTAGGGATGAACTACAGGGCTGAAATAAAGGTGGAACAGAACCAGTAGATGGGGTTAACAGAGGATCCTAACTGGGAATACGAAAGGTGATTAAAGGGGGACCAACATGAACTAGAAAGGGATACTTACGTAGAGTAACAAGTCCTCTTAGCTCAACGTAACAGCGAAAGCAAACCCTAGCAGAGAGGTTGACGACTACAGTTCAAGGTTCTCTGAAATGAGTGGAAAGTGTGAGTTAAGGCAGACTAGGAGTGGCTTTTATTCTTTGGGTCAGCCTTTAGGCCCAACAGTTGTAAGGCAGCCCTTAAAATATTAGAGTAGGAAAACTGGGCCTTACAAACATCGTGTTCCATCTCAAATTATAAAGAGAAAACAATATCAGAGCTCATAAGATGGAATGAATTTAATTAAGAGTGACACCTACCATGAAGAGAGAAAGATTTGTGTGGAAAATAGTTCAAGAGCAAAAATTTATATCCAAATGATAACAGGAAAATCTTTTAAAAAAGAATTAGAGAATACATGAGTTTGGAAAACTGTGGAGAAGGGCATGTTTTTAGTAAGGTCTGCATATATCATATTACAAAATAGTCTAAGTGTGGAGAACATTAGTATGTTTAATTCTTTTTTAATTATAAAGATTATTCTAAATGCACAATACTTTGGATGGGAAGTGATTCTGAATAAGATCTCAACAAAAGTTATCTTAGTATGGAGGGATGTATCACTAGGTACTTCTTTATGTGACCTGTGCAATGAATATAAGATAACGTCATACATTTATTTTTCTGTTGTAAAATAGTTAAGAGGGTTTGAGAAATGTGTGATAGATGGGTCAGGGTAACATCAGTTAACCATAACCAAGCTAAAGTTCAAAAGTTCATTTCCAACACTTCCACTTAATGGAATTAAATGGAAAACAAAATATATGTGAAAGAAGATGCGAAACATATAGAAAGAAATATTATGTTTATTATTGTATATTATTCAGTGATATATGTATCACTTATATACAGTAGTCCAATACTTAATTCTGGAGAAAATACAGCAATAT